>OLKG01002149.1_pt1 | contig 11377 bp, 10 predicted proteins | sample 1603371 | NCBI WGS metagenome assembly OLKG01 (sample SAMN04168657, study PRJEB22393) | human gut metagenome | biome: human gut microbiome; feature: stool | host: Homo sapiens | collected 2014-03-20 | reverse complement strand
TGTAGGGAAAGAGTGTAGATCTCGGTGGTCGCCGTATCATTAAAAAAAAAAAAACCGTACTGTTTGATTTGGACGGAACCCTGCTGAACACGATTGACGACCTGGCCGACTCCGCGAACCGCGTCTGCGCCGCCCACGGCTGGCCGCAGTATGAAACTGCGCAGTACCGCTATTTTGTGGGCAACGGCATCCCGAAGCTGGTGGAGCGGTTCAGCCCCGCAAGCTGCCGCAGCCCGGAGCAGCTGGCCGCGACGCTGGCCGAGTTTGATAAGGTCTACGGCGCGCACATGCACGACAAGACCGCGCCGTACCCCGGTATGCCGGCGCTGCTGGCCCGGCTGAAGGCCGCCGGGGTGCGGATGGCAGTGTTCTCCAACAAGGCGGACGAGTTTGCCCGCGCCGTGGTCGCGCGGTACTTTGACGCCGACCTGTTTGAGGTCGTCCGCGGTGCATTGCCCGACGTACCCACGAAGCCCGCTCCCGAGGGGACGCGCGCCCTGATGGCGCGCCTTGGCGTCGAGGCCGACGGCAGTGTGCTGTACGTCGGTGACAGCAATGTGGACGTGGAGACCGCCCACAACGCGGGCCTGCCCTGCTGCGGGGTGCTGTGGGGGTTCCGGACCCGCGAGGAGCTGACCGAAGCCGGGGCAGAGTACCTGGCCGAGGATACCCAAGGGTTGGAAAAGGTTGTTTTGGGGTGACGTGAGTGACCAGGGCACCCGAAACGCCTGGAATGCCGGGAGATTGCCCGGAGACGGGATTTGACCGGACCGTTCCGGGGCGTCGAGGACGCCCCGCGGAGCAGAAGTTTACGGACCATACGTAGGGCGGCCTGCCCACAGGCCGCCGTGCCCGTTTGCGGCGACGGAAGGTACCCGGGAGGGACGTTGACAGGATTTAACGTAAAGTAGCGGAGGGGTCAAGACCCCTCCCTACGATGCAATGGATAAAGGGGTGGCAATGGCAAGGTAGCGTGAATGGGTTGCGGACGAGAGGGGCGAGGGAGGGCGGCAGCCCGCCCCTTTGCAGTGTGCGGAGGTTGCCCGGGAACGGGTTGCAACGCATAGCCCGTCGGAATCCCCCAGTCACCTAACGGTGACAGCCCCCTTTGACAAGGGGGCCTTTGCCTCCCCCCTGCGGGGGTTCGGGGGAACACCCGACTCAAAAGTGGAGGAAGGGGCGGGGGCGTTAAGAACGAAAAGTAATACTGCTTTCGTTTAGCCCCCGCCCCTTCCGACTTCCTCTTTGGGGTTCTTAGGGGCGTGCAGCCCCTAAGGCGGGGTCCGCTGCATTCGCAACAGCGGGACTTTTCTTTGCTACTTTCTTTTGGTCACAAAAGAAAGTAGGAGTTCCCGGGAGGCAGCCGTTACCGTTTCTCCGGCAGCTGACTCACCACAATCGCGCCGAACATCAGCGCGCAGCCGCACAGCTCGGTGGCAGAGAGCGTCTCGCCTAGGATCAGCCAACCGGCCAGGGCACTGAACACACTCTCGAGACACATCGCCAGACTGGCAATCGTCGGGTCCAGCTCCTTCTGGCCGACGATCTGCAGCGTGTAGGCCACGCCGCTGGACATGATGCCGCAATAGGCAATCGAGACCGCCGCGGCGCGGAACTGGTCGGGCGACGGGGCCTCAAAGACAAACGCGAAGATCGTGGACAAAACCGAGACCACAAAGAACTGCACAAAGCTCAGCTGGATGCCGTCGAGCTGCGGGCTGAAATGGTTGACCAGCATGATCTGCGCCGTGAACAGGATCGCGCAGACCAAAAGCTGCCACTCGCCGCCGGTCAGGCTCAGCGTGTCGCGCCCGGCCAGACAGAGCAGATACAGCCCCACGACGCTGGCCGCGACACAGCCCCACAGCTTGACGCCGGGGCGGCTGCCCAGGAAAACCCCCGCCACCGGCACCAGCACAACGTAGAGCGCCGTCATAAAGCCCGCCTTGGCCGTGCTGGTGGTGCCAATGCCGATCTGCTGTGCCGCCGAAGCCGCAAACAGCGCAATGCCGCAGAACACACCGCCCCGCAGCAGCATCCGGCCGTTGATCCAGAATGGAACACCGGGATCCGCTTTGCGGGCCTTGCCGCGGCGCAGCAAAACCAGCACGATCAAAAATGCGCAGGCCAGCCAGCTGCGGGCCGCCAAAAAGGTATACGGCCCCACATAGCCGCTGCCCACACTTTGCGCCACAAAGGCTGTGCCCCAAATCAGCGCCCCCAGCAGAAGCAGCAGGGTGTTGCGCAGCTGTTTTTTATCAAAGTTCATCTTTTGATTCCTTTTTTTGTTTCAGTCATATCCGCAAAATGCCCCGGCGTCGGTCTGCATTGACCGCTGCGCCGGGGCACGCTTCATTTTTGGTTATTCTGCATCCGGGGCAACCAGGTCATCGCTGCCAATGCCCTCAATTTTCACGCCGCCGGTAATGTAGAACATACCAGAGTCATAGCTGACATTGGCCTTGTACAGCCTGCCGGGGGTCAAGCCGGAGATGGTATAGGTGCTGCACTCCCCGCCGGTCGGGAAATACACCGTGGTGCCCGCCACATAGGAAGTGGTTGCCTTATCCTCCGAAAGTTCCCACAGCGCCACCTTGAACTCCAGAATACCGGTGGATTCAGTGGTGGCATAGCCCGTTACCTGCACAGTATCGGAACCCGCCACGAAATACTCGGTGTTGCGGTTCTGGATGCTGTTAAACGCAACATACAGCGTCCCATCCTGCACCTGTTGGTTCCAGTGGACCGAGGTATCCTGCAGCCCATCCGGGAAGTTCACCTCACCGCCGGGCTGCGCCACAATTTCGTCCGCCTCATCGTCATCGGAACCTTCTTCACGCAGGCCCAGCAGGTCTGCCGTTTTCAAAATCAGATTGCTTGCTACTTCCTTGGGGCTGCAGGCGGTCAGGCTGAGCGCCAGAACCGCTGCCAGCACAAGTGCAGCTGCACGTTTTGCCAGTTTCATCATTCATTGCCCTCCATGGCAGGTAAAGCTGTTTGTAACCCTTTTATTATATCCCAATTCGCCGGGCAGAACAAGTGCTTCTTGGTGAAAACCTGGTAAAACCTAACCCCTATGGTGTGTTATCCGCGGGTGCCCTCAACGCTGGAATCGGTGCTCCAGCCTTGCAGGTCAGTGGGGTTGATGGAGCCGTTCCAGCGGCCATCGTTCTGGGCGTCGTTCCATTCGTTCCAGGCTGCCTCGCTGCGGATAGCTGTACCGCTGCGGAATGCTGCATCCCACGGGTTGGCGGAATCCGGGTCGGTGGGGTCCCAGCCGCGCTTGCTCTCGTCCGTCGGGTCGGTGTAAATGGTGCCGGGCTTTCCCATGGGGCCGGGGTCATCGGCGTTATCATAGATCACCACGCGGGTGCCGATGGGGCAGTTATCATAGATCCACTTTACATCACAGACCAGCAGCCGGATACATCCCAGGCTGGCCTGGGTGCCCAGCTGGTTGAACTGGTCGTACTCGATATCGTCCTTGTGCTGGCTGTAATACGGCACAGTGTGGAACAGATAGGAATCCCAGATGCGGGTAGCGTACTGGCCATAGCTCGGCCCGGCCAGCAGCCGCCAGTCATAATTGACCGGCGTTGCAAAGAATCCCAGCGGGGTATCCGCGCCGCCGGAGCACACCATGGCCATATACGGCTTGGTGTAGTTACCCTCATCGTCCAGCGCCAGTACCGTCACGGTAGAAGCCGCGCGGTTGACCGCGATCATATAGGGGCAGCCATCTTTGGCACTGTATTTCAGCCCCTCGCTCTGGTAAAATTCATCGGCAGCCAGCTGTTCCATCAAGGCTTTGCCGCGCTCATCCCAAAGCGCTGGGTCCACCACCTGCGGGGCATCCTTGGTGCAGTTTGCGGATGCCGTTGCGGTGGCATCGGCAATGCGCTGTTCTTCCTCGGTCATGGTGGGCTGTTCCTGCTGGCTGCCGCCATCCGTGGTGCTGTCTGCACCGTCGGGCGCGGCGGAGCTGGAATCCCCCTGGCTCTGGTTGGGCTTGTTGGTAATGGTGCCATCGGTTTTTACCAGCAAAAAGCAGCCTGCGCACACCAAAATAAACACGGCAATGCAGAAAATCAAGGTGATCAGGGCATGCACGCGGCGGTTCTGTTTGCGTGAAACAGCGCGGCGGCGCTGCATATTGCTGCTCCTGGCAGCGGGTGCAGGGCGGCGCTTGGGTCCCTGCGCCGGACGTTTTTGTTGCGGCATTGTGCAGACCTCCCGTTTATGGTGTCAAAATCGTATGTTTCGGGCTTTGCTTCCCACTGCGGGCGGGCGCGGCCCGAACGGAATTCATTTCCCGTATTCTTCCGCCACAAATTTTTCCAGTGCGGCAAAGCTGCGGCGGACCTTCTCGGTATCAATGCAGTACGCCATGCGGAAGTAGCCGGGGCAGCCAAAGCTGTCGCCGGGAACCAACGCCAGGTCATACTTCATGGCCTTTTTGCAGAACGCATTGGCGTCCTCCTCCAGCGCTTTGGGGAAGATATAGAAGGTGCCGGAGGGTTTAACCACGGTAAAGCCCAGCTTTTTCAGCTCGGCGTAAATCAGCTCCATGTTGGTTTCGTACACGCCCAAGTCGCTGGTTTCGTCCAGGCATTCGGCCACGGCCAGCTGGATCAGTGATGCCGGGCAGTTGTGGCCGGTTCCGCGGCTGATCTGGCCGCACATGGGCACAATATACTCGGCGTCCTCGCAGCGCGGGTTCGCAGCCACATAGCCGATGCGCTCGCCCGGCAGGCTCAGGCTCTTGCTGAACGAATAGCAGGTCAACGTATCGTCATAGAACTTGGCAGCGTACTGGATGGGCTGCCCGCCGAACATGATTTCGCGGTACGGCTCATCCGAGATCAAAAAGATTCTGTGCCCATACTTGGCGCTGGCGGCGCGCAGGCGGTCGGCCAGGCCGGTCAGCGTCTCGGCGCTGTAGGCTGCGCCGGAGGGATTGTTGGGGGTGTTGATCAGCACGGCGGCGGTGTTCTCATCCAGCATCGCGTCAAATGCGTCAAAGTCAATCTGAAAATCCTTCGTGCGGGGCGGAACGACCTTCAGATTCAGGCCCGCGCCCTCCACATACGGCTTGTATTCCGGGAAGAACGGCGCAAAGGTGATAATATCCTGCCCCGGCACCGCCACGCAGCGCATGGCGTGGGCCAGCGCACCGGCAGCACCCGTTGCCATAAAGATATGCTCCATACCGTAGTCCATGCCAAAGCGGCGGTTCAGGCTTTCGGCCACCGCCTTGCGCACGGCGGGGATGGTCAGCGTGGGGCTGTAGCCATGCAGCGTCACCGGCTCCTTGGTCTGCAGCAGATCGATGCAGGTTTTGGTAAAGTGCTCCGGGCAGGGCACCGAAGGGTTGCCCAGCGAATAATCAAACACATTTTCATAGCCGATCTCAGTCCCGCGAGCCGTGCTCCACTCGGAGATTTGGCGAATAACGGACTTGCCGCTAAGCATATCTTTATAGCGCTGCGCAATCATTTTACAGTTCCCCCCACCGCAATTTTGCAGTTATTTCATGATAACGTCATACAGTTCATCGCTGTTTTCTGCCAGGTATTCCGCCCCGGCCGCATTCAGTTCCTCCCGCGTGCGGAATCCCCACACCGCCCCGCAGCAGGGCAGGTTCGCATTGTGGGCGGTTTCCACATCCACGTTGCTGTCCCCCACATACAGGGTGCTGGCCGGGTCGGCATGCAGGGCCTGCAGCAGGGCGTTCGTGCCCTCGGCGGCGGGCTTGGGGGCCACGCCGGTCATCTGGCCGCGCACGATCGTAAAATACTGCGTGCCGAAATAATCCTTGACGACCTCTTTTGCCAGCGCATCCGCCTTGTTGGAAAACACCGCCAGCTGCACGCCGTTCGCTTTCAGCTTTGCCAGCATTTCGGGGATGCCGGGGTACGGTGCGGTGGTGTCCCGCAGGTGCTGGCCATAATCCTGCTTAAAATCCGCCAGGGCCGCTTCCAGCACCGCCGGGGTGCGCTGGTCTGCCGGGGCCAGGCGCTCCACCAGTTTAGGGATACCGTTGCCCACAAAATAGCGGTACGCCTGGCGCTCATGGGTGGGCCAGCCATATTTCCGGCACAGCCGGTTGCCGGCATCCGCCAGGTCAGTCAGGGTGTTCAGCAGCGTACCATCCAGGTCAAACACTACAGTTTTATACATTTTGTAATATCCTCTATTTTCTATACACATTCTAACTTTTCCCACTGATACGGCAAAAGCCACACTTCTATTATAGGAGCATTTTGCCAAAACGGCAACCGCTTTTGCCTGTTGTTTTGGAGCAAAAGTGTAAATTATACAGCGGCAGGGTGCAATATCACGTAAAGTGTGCTACTATATATTTGTATTGCTGGCCGGGAGTGATCCCGCCAAGGGGAGGAAAAAAGATGGACCTGTTTCTTTCAATTCTGAAATCCGTCATTTACGGTGTGATTGAAGGCATCACCGAATGGCTGCCGATTTCCAGCACTGGGCATATGATCCTTGCCGAGCAGGTGCTGAAGTTTGGCTATACGGAAGATTTTATGGAAATGTTCCGCGTTGTCATCCAGCTGGGTGCTATCCTGGCTGTTGTGGTGCTGTATTTCCACAAGCTGTGGCCGTTCTGCAAGGATAATGGCCGCGATACCGGCTTTGCCGCCCACCTGCGCTGGCCTGTGGTCCGGCTGTGGTTCAAAATTATTGCAGCCTGCGTGCCCGCCGCCGTGCTGGGCATTCTGCTGGACGACTGGATGGACGCCCACCTGTATAACAGCGTGGTGGTTGCCCTGATGCTGATTGTGTACGGCGTTGCCTTTATCCTGATCGAGCGCCGCCCGCGGGTGCCCACCACCACCAAGCTTTCCCGCATTACTTACCCGCAGGCGTTCAAGGTTGGCTGCTGGCAGGTGCTCTCCCTGATTCCCGGCACCTCCCGCAGCGGCTCCACCATTCTGGGCGGCATGCTGTGCGGCATGTCCCGCCCGGCTGCCAGCCAGTTCACCTTCTTCCTTGCCATCCCGGTCATGGCCGGTGCCAGTTTGCTCAAGCTGGTCAAGTTCTTTGGCAAGGGCAACAGCTTCACGCTGGATCAGACCGTTGTGCTGATCGTTGGCTGTGCGGTTGCCTTTATCGTTTCCATCATCGCCATCCGCTTCCTGATGGATTACGTCAAGCGCCACACCTTCACCGCGTTCGGCGTTTACCGCATCGCGCTCGGCATTGTTGTTCTGGTGATCTGGGGCGTACAGACCTTTGTGCTGAAAGCGCCCGCCGCCGTGTAACGGCCCGGAGTGTATCTGAAATCGAAAATCTCCCCGCTGCATTTTGTGCATCAGCACATTGCAGCGGGGAGATTTTTTCTTGCCATTTTTGTTTTTAAATCAGAAGAATCCTGGCTGACGTCTGCTTATCAGCTTCTTACTTTTCCACCTGGAACAAATTCTGCTGACGGGTTGCTTTGGCACCGATGTTGTTATACTCCAAATAGAAGTACCCATGCACCCAGGCATCCAGCTCTGCATTCTCGCCGTAGGTGTGGGTCACGCCGTCCGCGTCCATATAGTCATTGGCGGCTGTCACCACCGGGGCCACCTGCTTGAGTGCCAGCAGGTACTGGTAATACGGGGTCAGCGGCAGCCCGGCATTTTCCACCAGGGTGGGAGCCAGCATGCACATATCCATGCGGTTGTACTCGTCGGTGGCACTGGTCTGGCCTGCGTTTTCCAGCGGGTAGTTTGCCCAGATCAGGTAGGGCGTGCTGCGCTCCAAAATCTGTAAATTGTTCTCATCGGTAAAGGTATGGTCGGCCACATGATCCACAAAGCTGGGGGCGTGGTCGCCTGCCATGGCAACAATCACCTTGCGGCCGGTCTTTTCGTACTGCTCGGTCAGGTATTCGGTCAGTTCGCCAAAGGCACGGTCGGTCATATAGATGTTGCTCAGGTATTCATCCATGATGGAATCATACTCGCCGTAATCGGTTGCGGCATGCACGATATCCTCCTCCGGGGGGTTCATATCGTAATCGCCGTGGCTCTGGATGGAAACCAGGAACACAAACCGCGGCTGGTCCTCCGGCATTGCTTCATACAAACCTTCCAGGTCGCGGTAGGTGGCGCTGTCGGTCTGGTAGGGGCGGCTGCCATAGGTTTCCTTGGTCGGAAAATCATCCTGGAAGTGGGTCTCGTCAAAGCCCAGCGTCAGCCAGGCAGAATCGCGGCGGTAGTTGGAGTTGGTATAGGGGTGGGCTGCCAGCGTGGCATACCCCAGATCTTTCAGGTTGCTGACCAGGCTGTTTGCCTTGTGCAGGTTCAACCAGTTGAACGGTGTGATGGAGGGCATCAGCATCAGCGAGTTGGAGGAAAGCATCTCGTACTCGCTGGAGTTGGTGCCGCCGCCCACATGCGGGCTGATGGTGTGGCCGTAAATGGAGTTGGGCAGGTTTTTGGTCACCTGCATGATCTCCTGGTCGGCCTGCAGGTCCGTTACCAGGTCAAAGTCATAAAAGCTTTCGGACAGGATCAGGAACACATCGGGGTAGTCCTGCTCGTTTGCCGTTTCGGGGCTGGCCTGATAGTCCTGCGCCATTGCAGCGGCCTCGGTGGCGGCGTCCTCGCTGTAGCCGTCCGGCTGCAGGATGGGGTCCACCATCAGGCTGGCAGCTTCAATGCTACCCGCCAGGTAGCCGTACTTATAATAGGTTTCCTGCCAGGCCCAGCCGTAAGTGGCGGCGGGCTTGATGGGGTTGGGGCTGAAATACCCCAGATACAGCACCGCAAAAATGCCGCAGGCGCAGGCCAGCGCATGGGCGCCGCGCTGTTTCCAGCTGCGCTTATGCTTGCCGGCCAGTTTGACCTGCACAACGGCAGCCACCAGCACCGGGATGTACAGCAGCGCAATGGTAATAACTGTCTGGGTAATGTGCAGGGTATAACTGCCCATCACCTCTGCCGCGGTGCCCAGGTTCAGGATGTCCTGCGGCATCAGAGCGGAACCATGCAGGTCCCGCGTGTAATAGTTGACCAGCGCCAGCACGGTAAAAATCAGGCCGGAAACGCCGGTTGCAATGCCCCAGCTGCCGCACAGGGCAAACACCACCAGCGTCAGGCAGAACGCCGTCAGCGCATTGAGCGGTGCGTATACCGGCCACTGCCCTGCCATGTAGTTGGCAGTTGCGCCGTCAGAAATTTCTAACTGGTAGCGCGCCACAAAGGCCGCTGCCACAGCCAGCGCAAATGGCAGCACCGTGCCAAGCCAGAAGCGCTTGCTTTTTAATGTTTTTTTGATGTTTTGCATGGGTATCCAGTTCCTTCGCTTTGTTTGTTCATTAAGTTGCGGTCAACATTCCGCGTCAACACACCGAATGTCCGGTATGCCCGCAAAAGGGCATATTAGGTTAGTATATCATATTTTATGCCGGTTGTGAATCACCGTTTTTCGGCCAAATGCTGCCACTTGTTCCAAATCCGGCCCGCCCGCGCAGATTTTGCATTTACCAACCTACGCTTTCATGTTATAATATTAGTTAATCATCATTTTACCCCATAGACGGAGGCTATTCTATGAAAATTCCTGCAAAAGGTTTTACTCACGGCGGCAAGTTCCATGCAGACGATGTGTTTGCCACAGCGCTGCTGATGATTGTGCGGCCGGATATCAAAGTAACCCGCGGTTTTGTTGTGCCGGATGGTTTTGACGGCATTGTGTACGATGTGGGCTGCGGTATGTTTGACCACCACCAGGAACCGCGCGAAAGCCGCCCCAACGGCGTGCCCTATGCGGCCTTTGGCCTGCTGTGGCGCGTGTTGGGTGCCCAGCTGGTGGGTGCCCACCAGGCCCGCCTGCTGGATGAAAATTTTGTTCAGCCCCTGGACTTGAACGATAACACCGGCGAACAGAACTCCCTGGCCGATGCCATCGGCAGCTTTAACCCCGTGTGGGATTCCGGCGAAGATTCCGATGCCTGCTTTTGGCGCGCCGTGCCCTTTGCCAAGCAGGTGCTGGAAAACGAGATTGCCGCAGCCAACGCCGTGAACCGCGCGGACGAGACCGTCCAGAACGCCTACAAGAACTCCAAGGACGGCATTGTGGTCCTGCCGGACTACATGCCCTGGAAAAACGGCCTGTACAAAACCGATGCCCTGTTTGTTGTCTACCCCAGCCAGCGCGGCGGCTACAGCGCCCAGTGCGTGACCGATTACAAGACCCGCCGCAGCAAGGTGCCGTTCCCGCCCGCATGGGGCGGCCAGCCGGAGGAGATCCTGCGCGAAAAGAGCGGCCTGGCTCTCAAGTTCTGCCACCCCAGCCGTTTCCTTGTCACCGCGGAAACCAAAGAGGATGCCATTGAGGCATGCCGCCGTGCCCTGCGCGCCGCCGGAAGGCCGGTGAGCGCACAGTGAGCGCCGAAACTCTAGAGCAGTTTGGTCCCCGCCCCAGCACCGCGGCGGACTGCCAGCCAGCCCCGGCTTCCGCCTGGGTCTACATGGTGCGCTGCGCGGATGGCAGCCTGTATTCCGGCTGGACCAATGACCTTGCCCGCCGCCTGCGCGCCCACAAGGGCGGCAAGGCCGGTGCCAAGTATACCCACGCCAAAGGTGCCGTTAAGCTGACCTATGCCGAGCGCTGCACCGATAAAAGTGCCGCCCTGAAGCGGGAAGCCGCCCTGAAAAAGCTGCCAAAACCCGAAAAGGAAGCCCTTGCCGCCCAGTGGACCGCTGAAAACACCATCACCCTGCGGGATGCCGCGCCGGAGGACGCCGCCGCCGTGGCAGAGCTGTACAACTGGTATGTCACCCACTCCACGGCCACTTTCCAGTATGACCTGTGTACCGAGGAATTCCAGCGCGAAAATATCGCCTATGTGCAGCAGCGCGCGCCGTTCCTGGTTGCCGTCAATGCAGCGGGCAAGCTGTGCGGCTTTGCCTGCGCCCACCCCTGGCACAGCCGCACAGCTTATGCGTGGGATGTGGAGCTAACCGTTTACTGCGCCCACGACTGTGTGGGCCAGGGGGTTGGCGGGCGGCTGTACAAAGCCCTGCTGGACGGCGTGCGCCAGCGCGGCTACTGCAACGCCGTTGCCCTTGTGACCGGCCAGAACAAAGAGAGCTGCGCGTTCCATAAGGCGCTCGGCTTCAAAAAAATCGGCGTAGAACCCCGCACCGGGTACAAGTTCGGCCAATGGCTGGACCTTGCCTATTGGTGGATGGACCTGCGCCCCGGCCAGGAGCCTCCGGAGCCGGTGCGCCTGGGGCGATAAAACTGCATAACGCAAAATGAAGCGGGGCACTGCTGATTGGCAGCGCCCCGCTTTTGTTATAAAAACAATACCGCATAATTCTAAGTGCCGATACGGCGAGCGAGGTGCGGCAGATGCTAA
>OLKG01002111.1_pt1 | contig 11520 bp, 7 predicted proteins | sample 1603371 | NCBI WGS metagenome assembly OLKG01 (sample SAMN04168657, study PRJEB22393) | human gut metagenome | biome: human gut microbiome; feature: stool | host: Homo sapiens | collected 2014-03-20 | reverse complement strand
CTAATGCCGATGGTCTGGGAGTTTTGCGTATCTTAGAAGCAGTTCGTCTGCTGAATTTGATCCCCAAGACGCGCATTTATCAAGCTTCTACATCCGAACTTTATGGTTTGGTGCAGGAAGTTCCGCAGAAAGAAACGACTCCTTTTTATCCGAGAAGTCCGTATGCCGTAGCCAAACTTTACGGTTATTGGATAACGGTGAACTATCGTGAAGCTTATAAAATGCATGCGTCGAACGGTATTTTGTTCAACCATGAATCTCCTCTGAGGGGAGAAACCTTCGTGACTCGTAAGGTGACGCGGGCTGTCTCCCGTATTGCTTTAGGCATGCAGAAAAAAGTTTATATGGGGAATCTTTCTTCCAAACGTGATTGGGGACATGCAAAAGATTATGTCCGCGCAATGTATGCAATCCTCCAGCAGGACGAACCGTCCGATTATGTCATTGCGACGGGGATTACGACAACTATTCGTGATTTCTTGAGGATGGCGTTCGCCGAGATAGGCGTGGAAATTATTTTCAAAGGAGAGAATGTTAATGAGGTGGCTGTCTTAAACTATATTGACGAAAAAGTGTTTATTGAAAGAGTCGGTGAGGTTTATCTCGATAATTTCAGGAAACGGATTGGAGATGAAGTTGTAGGTGTTGATCCTCAGTATTTCCGTCCGACTGAAGTCGATTTATTGATCGGCGATGCGACGAAGGCGCGTACCCGTTTGGGATGGGAACCAAAGTACGATTTGGCCTCTTTGATAGAGGATATGATGTTGAATGATATAAAATTGATGAAGAAAGAATCGTATCTAAAAGAAGGTGGCTATGAAGTATTGAATTATTTTGAGTAGAATCGAACTTTTATTGTTTTTATTTGTTATAATTAGAAAAAGAGTTAATTTTGCAACCTGATAATTATCCGAACGACATATGAAACTTGATTTATTAACGGCCATTTCTCCTATTGACGGCCGATACAGAGGCAAAGCCGAAGCTTTAGCTGCCTATTTTTCTGAATTTGCACTGATAAAATACCGCGTGCAGGTAGAGGTGGAATACTTCATTACTCTATGCGAACTACCATTACCGCAACTTAAAGGAATCGACAAAAGTGTATTTGAAGCCTTACGTGCTATCTATCGTAACTTCTCTGAAGCAGATGCTCAGCGTATCAAAGATATAGAGAGTGTTACTAATCACGATGTGAAAGCAGTAGAATATTTTTTGAAAGAAGAATTTGATAAATTGGGCGGATTGGATGACTACAAGGAGTTTATTCATTTCGGCCTGACTTCACAAGATATTAATAACACCTCTATCCCTCTTTCGATAAAAGAGGCATTGGAGCAGGTGTATTACCCGCAGATCGAAGAACTGATAGCTCAGTTGAAAACGTATGCTACAGAATGGGACGCTATTCCGATGCTTGCCAAGACACATGGACAACCTGCATCTCCAACCCGTTTGGGTAAAGAGGTGATGGTATTTGTGTATCGTTTGGAACGTCAGTTGGCGGCGTTGAAAGCAGCTCCCGTAACTGCAAAGTTTGGTGGAGCAACCGGTAACTATAATGCGCACCGCGTAGCTTATCCGGAGTATGACTGGAAGGCGTTTGGTAATCGTTTTGTTGCAGAAAAATTAGGCCTGGAGCGTGAAGAGTATACTACCCAGATATCAAATTATGATAATTTGTCGGCTATCTTTGACGCAATGAAGCGTATTAATACGATAATGATTGATATGAACCGCGACTTCTGGCAGTATATCTCTATGGAGTACTTTAAGCAGAAGATAAAAGCTGGTGAAGTAGGTTCAAGTGCGATGCCGCATAAAGTGAATCCAATAGATTTTGAAAATGCTGAAGGTAATCTTGGAATAGCAAATGCCATTCTTGAGCACTTGGCAGTGAAATTGCCGGTATCCCGTTTGCAGCGTGACCTGACAGATTCTACTGTGTTGCGTAATGTGGGTGTGCCGTTCGGGCATATTATTATCGCTATTCAGAGTTCTCTGAAGGGATTGCGTAAATTGTTGCTGAACGAGCCGGCTATTTACCGCGATCTGGACAATTGCTGGAGTGTGGTTGCTGAGGCTATTCAGACAATATTGCGCCGCGAGGCTTATCCGCACCCGTATGAGGCCTTGAAAGCGCTGACAAGAACTAATCAGGCAATAACGGAAAGCTCTATTAAAGAGTTTATCGAAGGGCTGAATGTTAGTGAAGATATAAAGAAAGAATTAAGAGTGATAACTCCGCATACATATACGGGACTCTAAAAAAAACTCTGAAATACCGGCCGTGAGGCCTATGTTTAATTTTTATTCGAATAAAGTAATGAGTACAGAAAACGAAGAATGGCGTGACAACTCTAATGAAGAGAACACAGGCGCCGGCCGTGATGGTAACAGATCTTACAACAGAGAAGGTGGATATAATCGCCCTTCTTACAACAATCGTGAAGGTGGCGATCGTCCGTATCGTCCAAGATTCAATTCTAATGGTGAAGGCAGCGACCGCCCGCAACGTTCTTATGGTGACCGTCCGCAACGTCCTTCTTACAATCGTGAAGGCGGTGATCGTCCGTATCGTCCACGCTTTAATAATGGAGGCGAAGGTCGTCCGCAAGGATTTGCCCGTCCGCAGCGTCGTACAGGCGATTATGATCCCAACGCGAAATATAGTAAGAAAAAACAGATAGAGTATAAGGAACAGTTTGTTGATCCGAATGAACCGATTCGTTTGAATAAGTTCTTGGCTAATGCTGGTGTTTGTTCGCGTCGTGAAGCTGATGAATTTATCACAGCCGGCGTTGTTTCGGTGAATGGTGAAGTGGTAACGGAATTGGGTACTAAGATCAAACGTGCTGATGTCGTGAAGTTCCATGATGAAACGGTAAGCATTGAACGTAAGGTGTATGTGCTGCTGAATAAGCCGAAAGATTGTGTGACTACTTCTGATGATCCTCAGGCGCGTCTTACTGTAATGGACCTTGTAAAAGGAGCTTGTAGTGAACGTATCTATCCGGTGGGACGTCTGGACCGCAATACCACAGGTGTATTGTTGTTGACGAATGATGGCGATCTGGCTTCTAAGCTGACGCATCCTAAGTTCCTGAAGAAGAAAATCTACCATGTTTATCTGGATAAGAATCTGACAAAAGCGGATATGGATCAGATTGCTGCCGGTGTTGAATTGGAAGATGGTGAAATCCATGCAGACGCAATCAGTTATGCCGACGATATTAAACGTGACCAGGTGGGGATTGAAATCCATTCAGGAAAGAACCGTATTGTTCGTCGTATTTTTGAATCACTGGGCTATAAAGTGGTAAAACTGGATCGCGTATTCTTTGCCGGTCTTACTAAAAAAGGGTTGCGTCGTGGTGAATGGCGTTATCTGACAGAACAGGAAGTAAATTTCCTGCGCATGGGATCTTTTGAATAATATAATAATGTATATACAATAGTTATGGAAAAGATTAGTAGAACAAAAATTGTCGACCTGATGAAGCGCGAAGACTTTGGCGCTATGGTCAATGTGAAAGGATGGGTTCGTACCCGTAGAGGTAGCAAACAAGTAAACTTTATCGCACTGAATGACGGTTCTACAATAAATAATTTGCAGGTCGTAGTAGACTTGGCTAATTTCGACGAAGAGATGTTGAAGCAGATCACCACCGGCGCTTGTATCAGCGTGAACGGGGAAATGGTAGAATCAGTAGGTTCCGGCCAGAAGGTGGAAGTGCAGGCTCGTGAAATCGAAGTGCTGGGTACTTGCGACAATACATATCCATTGCAGAAGAAAGGTCATTCCATGGAATTCTTGCGTGAGATAGCTCATTTGCGTCCGCGTACCAATACATTTGGTGCTGTGTTCCGCATCCGCCACAATATGGCGATCGCTATCCATAAGTTCTTCCATGAAAAAGGATTCTTCTATTTCCATACACCGATCATTACGGCTTCCGACTGCGAAGGTGCCGGACAGATGTTCCAGGTGACCACCATGAACTTGTATGACTTGAAGAAAAACGAAGAAGGCTCTATCATTTATGATGACGATTTCTTTGGCAAACAGGCAAGTCTGACAGTCTCCGGTCAGTTGGAAGGTGAGTTGGCTGCTACGGCTTTGGGATCTATTTACACATTCGGTCCTACGTTCCGTGCCGAAAACTCCAATACTCCCCGTCACTTGGCTGAGTTTTGGATGATTGAGCCGGAAGTTGCTTTCAACGACATCGCAGACAATATGGACTTGGCAGAAGAGTTCATTAAATATTGTGTGAAATGGGCGTTGGATAACTGTGCGGATGACGTGAAATTCCTGAATGATATGTTCGATAAGGGATTGATTGAACGGCTGCAAGGTGTATTGAAAGATAATTTTGTACGTTTGCCTTATACAGACGGTATCAAGATTCTGGAGGAAGCTGTTGCAAAAGGCCACAAATTTGAGTTCCCGGTTTATTGGGGTGTGGACTTGGCTTCCGAACACGAACGTTATTTGGTGGAAGAACATTTCAAGTGTCCGGTAATCCTGACTGACTATCCGAAGGAGATCAAAGCCTTCTATATGAAGCAAAACGAGGATGGTAAGACGGTACGTGCAATGGATGTTCTTTTCCCGAAAATCGGTGAAATCATAGGCGGTTCCGAACGTGAATCAGATTATGATAAGCTGATGACTCGTATTGAAGAAATGCATATCCCGATGAAGGATATGTGGTGGTATCTGGATACCCGTAAGTTCGGTACTTGTCCTCACTCCGGTTTCGGATTAGGGTTCGAACGTCTGTTATTGTTTGTAACAGGTATGGCGAATATCCGTGACGTGATACCGTTCCCGCGTACACCAAGAAATGCTGATTTCTAATATTTCGGTATATTTATGTAAAACTCGCATAATCTTCAGGTTATGCGAGTTTTTTTATGCTCTGAATTGCTGTATTCTCAAAATAAATCTTTATATTTGGAAATACGCATTCGAGAGTGTTAACTAAAATAATACAACAATGAAAAAGCTCTATTTCTTTACCATGCTTTCAATAATGTTGTTAGCGGTAACAGGTGCGACGGCCCAGAAGAAAACCAAATTCAAAGCGGCCGATTTGAAAGGTATTTGGCAGCTCTGCCATTATGTATCCGAGTCTCCCGATGTTCCGGGAGCGTTGAAACCCAGTAATACATTTAAAGTATTGGGTGATGACGGACAAATCGTTAACTTTACCATTATTCCCGGTGCGGATGCGATTATTACTGGATACGGTACTTATAAACAACTCACGGACGATTCTTATAAGGAAAGTATCGAGAAGAACATTCATCTCCCGATGCTGGACAATCAGGATAATATTTTGGAATTTGAGATTAAAGACAATGATTATCTCCATCTGAAATATTTTATCAAGAATGATTTGAATGGAAATGAGTTGAACACCTGGTATTATGAAACCTGGAAGAGGGTGGAGATGCCGGCTAAATTTCCGGAAGATATTGTGAGGTAGAAGAGCGCATACTTTTTAGTGGAGGCACGGATTTTGCAAAAGGCTGCATAGTTGTTTGGTTATGCCTGACAACAGCTTATTGGGTAAAATCCGTGCCTGTTTTTCTATAAAAGATAAAAACAAAGCACTTTTGGACAAAATCAAAGTCCGTAGAAATAGAAACGAAAATGAAAAAATAGATTTGCAAAGGGTCTGTCCGTGACTTGCTCTAACTTTGTTGCCAGTAAATAGAATACAGTAACAAAATAAAGTGGAACAATGAAAAACAAACTTTTACTGGCGGTAGGGAGTATGGCGCTCCTGACTGCTTGCGATGCTTCAAAAGGAAATGAGATGGCATGGTTCGACCATGCAGTGAAAACATCGGGACATCAGTTGCTCTATATGGCAGAACAATTGAAGAATGAACCGGATACCGCCTGTTTTCCCCGTTCTATTAAAGAAGGAAAGTACAGACTGGAGCACCCCACAGATTGGACGAGTGGTTTCTATCCCGGTTCCATGTGGCTGGCATACGAGTTGACCGGTGATGAGGCTCTCGCAAAAGAGGCGCGTAAATATACGGACCGTCTGCAGGATATGCAATATTATACAGGTAATCACGATTTGGGTTTTATGATGTTTTGCAGTTATGGGCAGGGCATCCGTTTGAAACCGGAGCCAACGGACAGTTTGATTTTGATTCATTCTTCAGAAAGCTTGTGCTCCCGTTTTCGTCCGGAAGTCGGACTGATTCGTTCGTGGGATTTCGGCGATTGGAGTTATCCGGTGATTATTGATAATATGATGAATCTTGAAATGCTGTTCTGGGCTTCGGAGCAAACCAATAATCCGAAATATCGTGAAATAGCCATCTCTCATGCTGACAAAACGTTGAAGAATCACTTCCGGGAGGACATGACCTCCTACCATGTGGTGAGCTATTTGGCAGATAGCGGTGAGGTAGAGTCGAAAGGAACCTTTCAGGGATATGCCGATTCTTCCGCTTGGGCGCGTGGACAGGCTTGGGGAGTGTATGGATATACCATGTGTTATCGCTTTACCAAGCAGCAGAACTATCTGGATACCGCTCATAAAATAGCGCGGTTTATTATTGACCATCGTCCGGCGGAAAACGATTACATTCCTTATTGGGATTATGATGCTCCCAATATTCCGAATGAACCGCGGGATGCTTCTGCGGCTGCCGTAACAGCTTCTGCATTGCTGGAGTTGAGTGGTTATGGCGACAAGAAACAAGGGGAAGAATATTTCCGTTATGCGGAGCATATCCTGAAACAGTTATCCTCTGATGATTATTTGGCCCAGGAAGGAGAAAATCATGGCTTCATCCTGTTACATTCGGTTGGCAGTTTCCCGCACGACAGTGAAATTGATACTCCGCTCAATTATGCCGATTATTATTATCTGGAAGCCTTGAAACGTTATAAAGATCTGAAAGAAAAAACAGAAAACCAGTCTTACTAACTTGAAGAGAAACCGTAAAAAATTAAAGTTCAGGGCAACCGCGTCTAAAATATGAATTCATAACTGTCGGACTTTGGCGCGGTTGTCCTGTTTTGAGCCGATACCGGTCCTTTATATGAGTTAAAAAACGGGATTCATTTATCAGATTGAATTGAAAATACTTATCTTTACGATAAATTCTTCAATATTAGCTCATGAAAGACCGACATTTGCTATTTAGATACCTATTCGGATTAACCGTTTGCATTTTATTTTTTCCTTTGGCTGTATCGGCCGCCGACAGCTTCATTCATTTTAAGCGATTATCCGTGGATGACGGGTTGTCGCAAAATACTGTGCTCGCTCTGACACAAGATCATAATAATAAGCTTTGGGTAGGCACCATAGACGGACTGAACTGGTATGAAGGTTCCCGCTTCGTTTCGTATTATAAAGCGCCGGATGATACGACCAGTCTGGCAAACAATCATGTCTATTCACTTCATACCGATTCGAAAGGTACGGTGTGGGTAGGCACACAGGTCGGTTTATCCCGTTATAATATAGTAGGGAATAATTTCACCAATTATTCTTCACCGGACAATCAGCCGATGCAAGTATTGGCTATCGGAGAACCGGAGGAAGGCGACCGGCTTTTGCTTGCTACCAATATCGGTCTGGTGATTTTTGATAAAAAGACCGGGCGGATGAAAGTGCAGCCGGAACTTGCCGGAAAAACGATCTATTCTGTTTGCCGGATGAATGACGGTTTCCTGTTGGGAACTTCGGAAGGTGTCTATTTCTATTATGTACGCAACGAAAACGTGACCCGGCTTCTTCTCCAATTGAAAGGAGAAACCATCTCCGATATGCTCTATGACGACAAAACCGGCAACTGTTGGCTGGCTTCATTGACAAACGGGGTGTATTGTGTGGATAACAACTTTCAAATAAAACATCATTATAACAAGCAAAATACTCCTGCTTATTTCCTTACGAACTCGGTCAGGACATTGTCCGGAGATGATAAAGGAAGGGTTTGGATAGGAACCATGGAAGGTTTGCTTATCCTTGAACCGGAGACGGGAACTTTCCGTATCTGTCGTTTTTCTCCTGAAGATCCGACTACCTTGGGGCATAATTCCATCCGTTCTATCTTGAAAGACAATCAAGGGGGAATGTGGATCGGTACATTTTATGGCGGGCTTAATTATTATCATCCTCTCGCTCCGTCATTCGGGCGCTTGCAACATTCCGCCTGGAGGAATTCGTTAAGTGATAACACGGTGAGCTGTATTGCCGAAGACCCGGATAATGGCAATCTCTGGATTGGCACGAACGACGGCGGATTAAATTATTATAACCGGAAAACCGGAGTCTTTTCATATTACCGGATGGGTACTTCCGCCAATGCTTTAAAGTCGGACAATATAAAATGTATATGGACGGACAAGGATGGAAGTGTCTATATCGGCACTCATGGAGGGGGAATGAGTCGTCTGCATCACCGGAGTGGCAGGGTAGAAACATATTCCTTTCCCCATTCTACTTCCCTGACTAACAGTTGTTATTCCTTATTGGACGGAACGGATGGAACGCTTTGGGTAGGCGGCATGAGCGGGCTTTACCTTTTCGACAAACAGACCGGCGAACTTTCACAGCATCCGTTGGCTAAAAAGCATAAAAAGTTGGAGAACGTATTGATATATACCTTGTTTCGCGATTCGAAAGGAAGAATCTGGATTGGTACGGAAGAGAGCCTGTTTTTGTATGCCGGCGGGAAACTGGAAGAACTGCATCTTTCTTCTTCGGCTTATCTGCATGGGTTGATACAGGCTTTCTGTGTACAAGAGGATAGCCGTCATGAAATCTGGATCGGTTCTTCTACTGGATTATATTGCTATAAGGAAGGAGCACCGACTGCCTGGAAACACTATACGATGAAAGACGGTTTGCCGAACGACTTTATTTATAATATACTGGAAGATGAACGGGGGCGCTTATGGTTGACAACTAACAAGGGGCTGGCTTGCTTCAATACGGAGGAGGGTACTTTCCTCAACTATACGAAGCAGGACGGATTGCCTCACGATCAGTTTAACTATTTCGGAGCTTGCAAAGCGCACGATGGTACATTCTTCCTGGGGTCTCTTGGGGGCGTTGCCTATTTCAAGCCATACGAATTGGGTGATAATCCATATTCCCCGGATGCGGTGGTAACAGGAGCCGTTGTCTTAAATCAGGTGATTACGGATATGAAAAGTGAACGGGTACGTTATTATCAGGACGAGCAAGGGCGGATGCTGGGTATGTCGTTTCCTTCCGATCAGAAACTTTTTAATATCCGGTTTGCCGTTATCAACTATTTGGCTGGCAAGCGGAACCAGTTCGTTTACAAATTGGAAGGCTTTGAAACCGAGTGGAACTACTCCCGTCATGTTTCCTTTGCACGGGCAAGTTATTCCAATCTCCCGCCCAGTGAGTATGTGTTTAAGGTGAAGGCATGCAACAACAATGGAAAGTGGAGCGAGGCGACCACTGAATTTTTTGTGCATATCATTCCGATGTGGTATCAGACCTGGTGGGCAAAGACACTTTTCATCTTCTTTTCTGTAGGGCTTCTCGTCTTTGTGATCTATTTCTTTATTGCCCGTGCCAAAATGAAGATGCAAGTCCGGATCGAACAGATAGAACGAAACAAGATAGAAGAAATCAGTCAGGAGAAAGTACGTTTTTACATGAATATGTCTCATGAGTTGCGTACTCCGTTGAGTCTGATATTGGCTCCGTTGGAGGAACTTCTGGGACAGAGCAATCTGAAAGGTACTCCGGTACAGCAGAAGCTGGATTACGTTTATAAGAACGGTCGTAAGTTGTTGCACATTGTCAATCAGTTGCTGGATTTCCGTAAAGCCGAAGCAGGTGCAATGCCTATTCATGTTGCGCAGGTGAATGTAGAAGGACTGTTGCAAGATGCTTTTGCTCTGTTTAAAGAAAATGCGCAGAAGCGTGCTATCAGCTTTCATATAAAATCCGATCTGGAAGGACGATTGTTTCCGGCGGACCGGACGTATGTAGAGACCATCTTGATGAACCTGCTGTCTAACGCCTTTAAGTTTACACCGAACGGTGGAAGTATTTCGCTTTCCTTATGGACAGAGGGAGATACCTATGGCTTCACGGTAAGAGATAGCGGAATCGGTATGTCTCCGGAACAGCTAACCCACATTTTCGAACGTTTCTATCAGGTAGACGGTCAGCGAAAAGGGACGGGTATCGGGCTGTCATTGGTGAAGATGCTGGTAGAAAAGCATCACGGCACTATTACGGTAGCAAGCGAACCTGCTCAATATACCGAATTTAAAGTCACGCTACCTGCTGATATGGCTGCCTTCACGGAGAAAGAACGTGAATTGCCGGCACATGAAGTCGAAACATCTACTTCTCTCCGGGAGCTTCCGGTGGCTGATGAATATTTCTCTGGCGATGCGTCGGCTGTGGTTTCAGAAGAGAAATCGGACGACGATCAGATAGAAGTCGGCAGCGAGGAAGAACGGCCTACTATCTTGTTGGTAGATGACAATAAAGAAATGGTGGATTACCTGAAAGATAATTTCCGGCAGAACTATGTGACGCTTACCGCCGGAAACGGCGAAGAAGCATTGGCTATTATGAAAGAGCATCGTGTGGATATTGTCCTTTCCGACGTGATGATGCCGGGTATTGACGGTATCAAACTTTGCCAGCTTATTAAACGAAATCTGCAAACCTGTCACATTCCCGTCCTGCTGTTGTCTGCCAAAGGAAGTGTCGATGCACAGACGGAGGGTATTCAGGCTGGAGCGGATGATTACATTGCCAAACCGTTCTCGATTCATTTATTGAAAGGAAAAATTGCTAATCAACTGAAAGCACGCCAGCGGTTGAAACACTATTATTCGAATACGATTGATATAGATACTGCTAAAATGACTTCGAATAATCTGGATGAGGAATTCATGAGCAAAGCTATTCAGGTAGTAGAAGAAAATATCAGTAATGAAGACTTCACCTCTGATGAGTTGGCAAGCCAACTTTGTATGAGCCGTTCGTCACTGTATCTCAAGATGAATTCCATATCCGGTGAACCGCCTGCCAACTTTATCCGGCGCATCCGTTTTAATAAAGCGTGTAAATTGTTGCTTGAAGGGCGCTACTCCATTTCGGAGATTAGCGGAATGGTAGGGTTCGGATCTTCTTCTTACTTCTCTACCAGTTTCAAGAAGTATGTCGGTTGTCTGCCATCGGAGTATGTGAAGCAGCATACAAAGTAATTGTTTTGCGGTTATGCATTTGTTCACCACAGAGGACGCGGAGGAAACAGAGGTGAATCTTGTTCATGCGGGTGCAGAAATGAATGAGAGTTTTTTGTCTACTATAAAGTTGAAAACGGTTCTTCGTCAAATTTGGTGGTACTTCTTCTATTGTGAATAAAGAATCTTGGCTCTCAGTAGTTTGCTTCCTGCCCTATTGTACATCTGCCTTTTTACCGCTTTAATTTTATTCACTGTCCCCTCCAGTAATCCGTTACTGAAGG
>OLKG01002087.1_pt1 | contig 11619 bp, 8 predicted proteins | sample 1603371 | NCBI WGS metagenome assembly OLKG01 (sample SAMN04168657, study PRJEB22393) | human gut metagenome | biome: human gut microbiome; feature: stool | host: Homo sapiens | collected 2014-03-20 | reverse complement strand
GGCGGGCGGAATTGGGAGACAGGCCCAGGATGTAAAAGTCCATGCTGGGGTCCAGTTTTGTCTCATCGTAGACCACCGGATTGCCCTGACACAAGGCGCCAACCAGCCCTTTCAGGTCCGTTTCGTCATAGAAATCGGAGAAAAACGTCTGAAAGACGTCCTGATATCCCCGCTCTCCGCTTCTGGCCCAGCAGACGACGGTAGCATCGCCCACGCGAAAGACGTGTTCCCGGTCGGCCAGGAGCGCGTTCAATGCAGAGGTATATGCAAATGCCGCATACTTGCCGGTGGGAGCGTTGAGGTTCTGCTCCTTTCCGTAGGAGCAGAAGGCCGGGGCGTTGAAGGACACCAGGGCCGCTCCGCTGGACTGGGCACCCGCCACATTTTTGATGGCGGGGTGGACGCTTTCCACCGGTCCCGGCTGCCCGGTGACCAAGCAGATCCCCTGAGGACCATCCCCCTCGGCCTGATAAAACGCGTCCCAGGCCCGCCGGACGGCGGGGTTCCTGTGGACATAGCCGTCCAGGGTGCGGAAGATCAGGTTGCCGCCGGAGAGAATATCCTCCAGATGCTCCGCCAGAGCGGGGTGTTCCCGGGCTGTCTCGGGGTCCCAAGAGCGGAAAAAGGCGGCGACTGCCCGGGCGGCGGGGGAGTCTACACCCGCCAGCAGCTGTTCGTGCAGCGATCTGCTGGCTTCAAAGCACTCCCGCGTCCGCTGGGGCTTGCCCTTGCTGTCGATCCCCAGCAGATAACCGGCGTTGTCGCAGAGGAAGTTGGCGGCCACTCCCACCGTTCGTTTCACAGGCGCGGGGAGGGAGAGGATCTGCGGCGCGGAAACCATCTTCTTTCCCCGCGGCTGTTCCGTCTGAATGTCAAGCACCTGCTCCAGCGTGCCGTTTTCCGAGAGCAGCAGCGCATAGGACACCTTCACCGGCGCCCAGCCGGGGGCGTCGATCTTCCCGGCCTGTTCCAGTACCCGGTAGTAGTCGGTCAGTGCCTGTAAGATCATCCCCGCACCTCCCTGCTGTTCCGCCCAGGGACCCGCAGGACGCCGTCTTCCAGGGACGCCCGGAAGAACAGGGGGCGGATATCCTCCGGGTTCGTGTAATCCATGTCATACAGCATCCAGCCCAGATCCCTTGGCCCTTTCAGCTCCTCCGGACAGGGCGGCGGCTCCTCGCACCAACGGAACTGGGCGGGAAATTCCCGGCAGCCGAAGCAGGGCTGATGATAGAACTGCCCCCGCTGGATGCGGCGCTTGACAATGTCCTGGAACTTGCCCGGGTTATCCCCGGGAGCGGCTTTGTCCGTCACATCAAAATGGGCCTCAATGACATAGTGCACATCCCGCAGCAGCAGCGCCGCCCGCTGCTGGATGTCGTTGGCAGTACAGAGATACAGCTCTCCGGTCCCGCGTTCCATGACGGTGCGGACAGACCGGGCGGAGAGAGTGGACTTCACCTCATTGCGCCGCAGATTGGTGAACCGGATCGGCGCGCACACGTGGATGCAGTCGATCACCCACCGCAGCCCCGGATGCCAGTAAATTGCCTCGATCAGCCCCCGGGCTGCCGAAGGGGTCATGACATCATAGCTGACCCGTTCCACCTTCATCTCCGGTCTGGTGAAGAGGGCGTAGTCCCCCCAGACCTCCAAAGAGATGGGCATCAGCATGCACTCCTTTCTTTCGTTTGTGGAAGGGTGGAGCAGCGTACCGCTCCATAGACAGATTTTGGTATAGGTATTTCAATGGATTCTCCGGCCTATCCGATGAACAGGGCATTTCCACCGCTGGGCTCCAGAGTCAGCCCGGTAGTCTGTGTATACAGCCCAATATCCCGCAGGACCACGGAGCCGTCCTCCAGATGCTCCAGCGCCCCTGCCTGCTCCAATGCCGCTAAATGCTGCGGATAGACCGACACGCCGTATTGCCCCAGGCGGCGGTACAGTGTGCGGCTGTATTGACCGCTCCGCAGCAATTCCACAAGTCCGGCGCCCTCCTCCAGAGGAAGGTACACGGTTGTGGTGGGGCTTTCAATCAGGTGGAATCGCTCCGCCACAGTGCGGAAGGGGAAGAACTCCGATTCCATCAGCGGCAGGATGTGGTGGGCATCCTGAGCTTCCGCGCCTTTCAAATCCAGCAACGTGGAGAAATAGGTGTGTATGGCCGCTCGGGAACTGACGTCCTGGCAGTGATCCAGGACGATCTTCCCGGCGCCGATGGAGGTCTCAAACAGACGGGGAGGTGGATCTTCTCCCTGAAAGATGGTGACGATGCTGTCCTCCGGAGGGCGCTTGCCCTCCCGGTTGCACCGCCCAGCGGCCTGGAGGATGGAGTCCAGACCGGACAGCTCCCGATAGACGGCTGGGAAATCCACATCGACACCGGCCTCGATGAGAGAGGTGGAGACCACTCGGCAGGGCAGCCCGTCCCGCAGGCGCCGGCGGATCTCATCCAGAATTCTCCTGCGGTGCGCGGGGTACATCAGGGTGGAGAGATGGAAATTGCCTGGACCGGACAGTTGGTGGAAGACCTCCCGCGCGGCCCGGCGGGTGTTGACGACGCACAGAACCTGCTCCTGCTGCTGCAGGCGGGCGGCCAGGTCCATCCAGGACAGCGTTCCTGCCTGCTGGAAGGAAACCCGGCGGAAGGACTCCCAGTGCGCTTCGGCCATGGGGCAAATCTCCCGGATGGGGATCTCCGGAGCGAATTCCTGAAAAATGGGGTCCAAAGCGGGCTGAGTGGCGGTACACAAAACAGCGGAAGCGCCGTAGTGCCGGACCAGCTGGGCAATCGCCCAGACACAGGGGCGCAGATAGGGGAGGGGGAGCATCTGGGCCTCGTCAAAGATCAGGACGCTCTGGGCCAGGTTGTGGAGCTTCCGGCATTTGGAAGGCTGGCAGGCATAAAGGGATTCAAAGAATTGGACTGCTGTGGTGACGATTACAGGAACATCCCACGTCTCCACAGACCGGGTCAGCGGAACGGCCTCCGGACTGGATGCATCGTCCTCCTGCTGGTCGAACTGCACACCGAAGTGGAATTCCAGAACGTTTTCATCACCCAAAATCTCCCGAAAGGTCTGGGCAGTCTGCTCGATAATCGATGTGTAGGGGATCACATAAACGATTCGCTTCATCCTGCGGGCTTTGGCCTGCGCCAGCGCAAAGGACAGGGATGCCACGGTTTTTCCGCCGCCGGTGGGCACTGTCAGCGTGAAGAGGCCCGGCCCATACTGTGCCCCCGCCGACATGCACTGTTCCAAAATCACACATCGCTGCATGTTCAGAGCGCCTTTTGGGGGAAACCAGCCGGAGACATAGGTTTCCAGGCGGCGCCACAATTCCTCCATAGAGGAGGACGATGCTGGCAGATACGGGCTGTTGTCCATAAACGCGCCCGTATCTGTGTAGTCTGCATCTACCAGGCAGGAAAAGAGCATCCGCGTGAAAAACATCCCCTCCAGCCTTGTTCCCGCAAATGCGGGGGTATTTGCATGAGGCAGGGAGAATTCACTCTGCCAGGCATGATAGTCCTCCAGCCTCCCTTGACTCGCCCGATTGATGCGCCCCCAAAAGGTGCCGGCGCCAGCGGCGTCTCCCCGGCCGCCGCCGTCGGGGAGGCCGCCGTGGTGTCCGGAGATCGCAAAAGCAGCCGCCAGCTGTTGAGCTTTCAGACACTCGAAAGCCCCGGCAGAGGCGTGATCCACTTTCGGCCCGCCATGGAGCCGCCGCTGAAAGGCAGCGGAGTATTTTCCGATGTCGTGAGCCATACCGGCCAGCTGTCCCTGCGCCTCTGCGTCAAAAGCAGCTGCGAAAGCGGAACACAGAGACGCGGTGCCTTTGAGATGTTCCAGAATTGTCTGGGTCCGGCCGTCTTCTGTGAGATGGGCCAGATAGGCGTAAGTATCCATCCTGCAACCACATCCTGAAATTATATAAAATGCACAATTTATAGATTTATTATATGATTTTCTTGGTTGTATTGCAAGAGGGATATCTGATTCCGGCAGCATCCATGAAACAGGGGGAGTAGATAGAGACATCTTGCAAGGAGGCTCAGGCAAGAATACGTGAAAATTGGATGACATTGGGTGACGAAACTGCTATTTCGCAGAGCAGTTTAACACGTGATCTATCTCTGCAAGCAAGCTCGCTAGAAGCGGGCTTGCTTTTATGTGTTTTGCGACAAAATCCGATGTTTTTCTGTTGCTCTATCCAACAAGAACTATAGGTCCGTCCAAATTTTTATAGTTCATGGTTAAAATCCTCTATATAAGGAGGGATTTTCCCATGACAAAAATAACTTTACGACGAATTTTTTTAAAGCACGTCCTTCTCAAACGTACGCAATTTCGACTGACACAGGCTCAACTTGCAGAGGCGGTTGGGACCTCCCATGGATGGATTCAGAAAATTGAATCTGGTAAGAAGATGCCTGGCTTTTTTCTCGCAATCAAACTTGCAGTCTTTCTCGAAATTGATATGAATAGCTTTCTGAAAGATCTGATGGAAGCCTCTGGCACTCCAATAACTGCATCTAAACGTCAGGAGTCTCTTGTTCATACCCATGCAGCAAAAGAATCCGGGGATACTGAGGTGACTGGTCATGTACAAGTATGAGGTATTTAAGATACATTCTTTATCTTCCAGATCTTACGGCATTCTTGCTAAAGAAAAAATAGGCCGAAGTTGGATTACAGTAGCAGTTACTGCCCCTTTTTCCAACGATTACGGAACCGCCCATCAACTAGCTGAATCCTGTTCTGCCCGCCAGCTTTCTCCCCCGCATCTCGTGGATGTTGTTTCTGATTTTATCTCTTAGAAAACGGTTATATCTTGAAGTTTTTAGCCTTTTCTACAGGAGCGATTCCATCGAAATGGCTCCTACCAGTTTTCTCCTATTTGGACGCTACTACAACGGGTGAAGCACACCCGTCAGACGTGCTTCATTCGTTCCCAAGATTCAGCCACAATGGGGCAACATACAGACAGCGAACGATCACTGCTTCGCGGGCTGCCAGGCAAGCCCCGTGTTGTAATGGAGTCTACGGGTAATTATCATTTACCGGAAGCCTGACTGCTGAATGCCTCCGGATTCTATGCTTCGGCAGTCAGTGCAGCGCTGGTGCCAATTTGCGCCGTGCCAAGACCGACAAGAAGGATGCCATTAAACCGGCAAACGACGGTCTTGGCCACTGGCTTACCTTGGCGAGGTATAGATACCCGATTGATGCGCAGAAACTGCTGCCAGGCAATACCAGCCGTATTCAAAAGTTGAAGAACAACCTGATCTCTCTGTTAGACACAGCTTTTCCGGGCGCAAACCGCCTGTTTTCAAGCCCTCCGCGTACCGATGGCAGCGAGAAATGGTGGACTTCGCAGCGACATTTTGGAACTGTGAGTGCGTTTGCGTTTTATGTGAAAAAGCATTTATTTCCAAATACCAAAGGTGGTGTAAGAAATATAGCTACAACTTCAGCGAAGATAGGGCATTGGATATTTATGCTTCTGCCCGTAGTCACTTTGGTGTTATGCCGAAAACTGATACTGCCAGACTTCTGGCAGAACGGGCTGTCTCTCAACTCCGGACGGCCTGTGCAGCATTGGCCGCCCTGAAACTGCAAAACTGCAAATGCGATCTTGGGCATCTTCACGCCCGGAATATCCCGTGGTGATGAGGATATTTGGTGTTGGTCCATCGCTCGGCTCACAACTTATGGCGGAGATTGGCGATGTCCGCCGTTTCCACTCCAAGACGGCGTCGGTGGCTTTTGCCGGTATTGATGCATCGCCTTACCAGTCTGGTCAAATAGATATTTACATCCGCAATTCCGCTTCGTTACAGAACTTTTCCTGCTGATGGGTGGATATCTCCCCAATGCCCCTGTAAACGAGGCTGCGCATCAATTCATGGAGAAAAAGTGCTCTGAGGGCAAGCATGACAAGGGTTACATGACGATCCCTTTTACCACACAGTCATGGTTCGATCCGGCTCCCGGACCAGATCCAGTTGGCAGCTTGTAACAGAAATTGTATCCACAGGCAGGAAAATCGGGAGCTAGTCCTGCGGCGGCAGATAGAGATCTGCGTCAAGGACTGCTTTGACAACTATCTGCTCCACAACATGGGAGCATCCCGGTATCCCATGGCAGAGCGGCTGGCAGCTTCCGGTTTCCCCGTGAAATGCGAGACAAGGAGTTGGCGCAGCATATCAGTTGTTCTTTCCGAAGAGCTGCGGAGGCCCTGGAGAAGATCCCCCAAGACCATCCAGATAGTTGAGCTGGTGCAGCTTCAGCGCAACTGTCCGGACTGGGAGGGCTCCCAATCCCCAGTGCCGGAAGTGCGATGAGGTGGCCCGGAGATACGGGAAAGAGATTGCGGTCGTGGAGCCGGTGAAGGGAGGCGCTCTGATGAACTTACCGGAGGAGGCCGCTGTGCTGCTGTACCAAGCTGATGCGACCGCCGGACCGGCCTCCTCCTGGTCCATCCGGCTCATTGCGGGGCTGGACGGGGCTTTGACTGTTTTAAGCGGCATGAGAAATCCGGAGCGATTGGGGAACAACACGGGCTACACTGCCAACCAGGAGGCGTATTATGCGGCTCTGCCCCAGACTTACAGAAAGGCATCCGACTGCATCCGCTGTGGCCTGCGGGAGAAAATTGCCCGCAGAGGCTTCCGCCCGTGATCTGCTGGAAACGGTTGCAGAAGCGTTAGAAGCGGAAATATAAAATTTCCGGTGTCCTCAGACAAAACGCATTCATAAACAATTGGCTCAGAAACATTAGAAATCTATCTCGGGGCTGTCATTTTGAAGAATATATTGGGACGCCGCACCAAAAGTCCATTGGTGCGGCGTCCGATCTTATTCAATACCTGTGTAAATATTCCTATGTCCAGCCAATTACTTGCTGTGTATTGCCCCCGTAAAATCCATATCCTGCGCCTGCCAGGAACTCCAGACGGGCTGAAGGATAGACCACTCTTTACGGAACAGGGCAGGGGGGACGATGCTGTCCGTATTTACGAGACTCGGAAGGACATCCTTATTCTGGGGGGCTATCGCCGCATAGATACCATAGCCCAGCAGAGTTCCCGCTTAGATGCGGCCAACGGTCATCCACAGGGAAAAGTAGCTGTCCGGAATACCCTCCACGCCAGAAAAAATCTCATTCATCATTCTTTTATAGAAGAAAATCTGAGAAAAATCCCGGGTATGGATGGGCAAGGATGGTCCAAGTTATACTCTGGATCAGCAGTTTCTGAATCTCCGCCTGGAGCAAGCTGGTTTTATGTAATAAAAGGCACAGGATGCGAGGCCGAGATGAGACTGGGCAGAGAAGTGTTTCGGAAGGGGAGATTTGAGGATGGAAGGAGGCTGCTCCATGTCGCTGTTTGCTCAGTATGTTGGAATATCCTCGTTAAAGACCATGGAACATTTTTTTCAGTTCTTCCACATAGGGAGCGGTCAAAGGGTGAGGCGTCTGCCCCTTCTTGGTGACATAATAATGGGCCAGGATACTATCTTCTCCCTTAAGCGGGACCGAGGAAAAATGGTAGTGCTGCGGATGCTGCCAGCGGGTAGAACTGATGAAAAAAGCATCGGATTGAGCCACAATATCCTGGCTGGCAGCACTGTCGTTAATAGAGATGATGCATTTTGGGGGAGACTGAAACAGTTGAGAGATGGACTCGGAATCATCATCGTAAAATCTGCCGAAATTCTCGTGGTTTTCTGCAATCACATAGGGATAGTCCGTCATACGGTCTTCCACCGGAACGGTCTCCTGAGCCTGCAGAATGGGGTGGTCCGCTCTCGTGACGATGCTGATATGGCTCTCCCCCAACAGATGGTAATCCAAGTCCTTTACGCTGCAAAGCCGCGTGATCCGATTACTGTGGGATTTCATCAGGAAGACGATCCCCAGGTCGGAGCGGCAGTGCTGCACATCATCCAGAACATCGTAAAAAGACTGTTTTTTCAGCCTGATATAGATAGAGCCGCCGTGGCCGTCTGAAATCTGCGGCCAAAGCCTTGTGATGGGCGTGCTGAGAAAGAAGGATCGCATGGAAGAGACACTGAAATACTGCTTGCGGAAGTGGCTCTTTGCATACAGATCTTCTACAAAAATTTTTTTGTCTATGATCTCGTTTGCATAGCTCAAGAACTCCCGCCCCTCTTCCGTGACGGAAACGCCCTTTTTGGTTCGAAGGAAGATCTGGATTCCCAATTCTTCCTCCAAGGCCTTGATACTGTTGCTGACATTGCTCTGGGACGTATAGAGCCGCTCGGCGGCTTTGTTGATGGATTCGCAGTTGGCGACCTCTACCACGAAGCTGAGCTGTTGGAACGTCATGTTGGATCCTCCCTCCGTACATAATAATGCCCCCCCTAGACAGCCTCGGCATTTTCCGCCCAGTTTGCTGAGGGGCCTTTGGGATTGCTCTCCAATGTCCTGTCACAGTCCGGAAAAACGCGGAAGTCGGACAGGAGATCCGGCGTGCGCCCGGGAGAGACAGTCTCCCTGAAGTGTGCCCGTAAAGATATGAAATTCATATATTTAGTACTAACAATACCATATAAACGGATTTCCTGTCAATGTGATAAAATTAAGACAAGCAAAACAGGACAGGATCAGACAAAAAACACAATGTTTGCAGAGAGGAGCAGTACGGACAGGAAAAGAGCTGACGAGATCACCTTCAATCAGGCATAGAAGCCGCGGTAATTTTGGAAATGGAAACAACACCTAAGGAGAAACGCCCTTGGGTATTTTTTCAAAGCAAAATACGTTTGTTCAAATTCCATAGGAAAATGAAATGTGGAGGGAATCAAGATGTTGAAATTTGCGATTATCGGAGCGGGCGCAGGCGGACAGAGCATGGCCGCCATTCTCACCAGCAAGGGCTATATCGCCAAGCTGTATGACATCGACAAGGAAAAAATCCATCGTCTGCAGGAACTCAAAACAATCAAGGTCACCGGCGTCATTGCCTGCGAGGCCGCACCGGCGGTTATTACGGACCGGATCGATGAAGTCATGGATGACGTGGACGTGATCATGGTCGTCTCTACTACGGATGCCCATAGAAGCATCGCCTATGCCTGCAAGCCCTATCTGAAGGATGGGCAGATCGTCATGCTGAATCCCGGCCACTGCGGAGGTGCTCTGGAGATCGCCAATATCCTGCGCGGCGAGGATGGCTGCGGCAAGGATCTTATCATTGCGGAGGCGGGGGACCTGATGTATGGCTGCCGCAGTTATGAGGTCGGCAATATCCTTCACACGGGCCTGAAGGTCCACGTGCCGGTGGCGACACTGCCCGCCAGTGATATCGACCGCCTGATGAAAGTGCTGGGACCCATCTTCCCCTGCCTGCAGCCTGCGGCCAATGTGCTGGAGACCGGCTTTGAGGGCGCCGGCGCCATGCTGCACCCCATCCCCAGCCTCATGAACATCAACAAGATGGATCTGGGGCAGAGCTACGACTATTACATGGAGGGAATCACCCCACATATTGCCGATATCATCTCCGCTTGCGACAAGGAGCGTGTCGCTGTATGCAGGGCGCTGGGCGTGGATGCGCTGGCGCTGGGGGATATGCTGGTCAAGACCTACAAGCTGGAGCCGAAGGACAGCCTGTATGATCTGATTCAGAGCATCGAATCCTATCGCGCTCTGCGCAACCCGACCAATACCAAGCACCGGTTCATCGTGGAGGATACCATGTCCGGCTTGGTACCTCTGGCTTCCGTGGGCCATGCATTGGGCATCCCCACCCCGATGATGGACGCCTTTGTCAATATCGCCAGTGCTGTCTGCGGTCGGGACTTCTGGAAAGAGGGACGCACCGCAGAAAAGCTGGGGATGGCCGGCAAGACGCTGGAGGAGATTCAGGAGATGGTCCGCTGACCAGCGGCTTTGGGAGGAAAAGGCATGGATGTCATAGGGGCCATGAAGGCTAGAAGAAGTGTGCGGAGCTATCTGCCCCGCAAGGTGGAACAGGAAAAACTCAATGCAGTTCTGGAGGCTGTCCGCCTGACGCCTTCCCGACATAACGATCAGAATATCCGGGTGATCGTGGTACGGGACAGTGCCTTGAAGCAGCAGATCCGCCAGCAGGCTGAGACACAGCCCATGGTGGAGGAAGCAGATGTACTTTTGGTGTTCTGCGCTACGGACCGCACAGATTTTGTAATGCCCTGCGGGCAATATGGCTATGTAGTGGACATGTCTCTGGCCACAGGATTTGCTCTGCTGGAAGCGGCAGAACAGGGGTTAGATACGTGTATCATCTGTGCATTTAGAGAAGATGCGGTCAAAGATTTGCTGCATGTTCCGGCATCTGCGCGGGTCGTATCTATGGTAGCGCTCGGATATGGTGCGGACAACAGCCCCCGGAAGACAAAAAAGAATATGGAAGAAATCGTCAGCTATGACCGGTTTTAAAGGGGGCAACAAAAATGGCAGTTTCCGGTGAAAACCGGTGATTGTAAAATATGAAAAAGGAGAAGAGATGTTATGAAAAAAAAGTTGCTGCGGATTTTTTCCTCCGTGCTGTGTCTCTGCATGTTGACAACTGCATGTGGCGGCGGCACAGAAGATGCCGGAAACGGCGATGATGGGGGAGAGGCGAAAGATACTCTGACTATTGCCGTTCAGGCAGATATGGCAGACAAGGACCCTATCAACGGAAGCAGCACCAATGATACTTTGAAGATCAAGGCAAATGTCTACGAGACCCTGATCGAGCGCACAGTGCCGGAAGGAGAGTACAAGCCGCTTCTGGCCGAATCCTGGGAATTCAACGATGATGCCACTGAGCTGACAATGACTCTTCGGGAAGGCGTCATGTGCCATAACGGCGAGCCTTTGACGGCCGAGGATTGCCTCTTCTCTCTGCGCTGCCTGCGGGAGAGCTCCAACACCTCTGTTACCGACCATATGGATCTGGAAAACAGCTATGCGGTGGATGAGAGGACTTTTGTCATCGTGATGGACGAACCCTATATGCCTGTAATCGCCAACCTCTCATTCCCTACCTGCGTGATGTTCAGCCAGAAGGGATATGAGGAAGGAAACGGGGATTGGGCCAATATGGACATCGGTACCGGTCCTTATACCTGGGGCGAATGGTCTATCGGCAGCAGCGTGAGTCTGGTGGGCTTCGACGACTACTATGTGGAGGGCCAGCCTGCCATCAAGAATGTGGAATTCAGAGTGATTTCCGAAGATGGCAACCGCTACATCGAGGTGGAGACCGGCGGCGCAGATATGTGCTACAATCTTTCCGGCGTGGATATCGAGGCTGCCGAGGCCAATTCTGATGTTGTGGTATTCCGTGAGTATACGACGGACAACTGCTATCTGAGCTTCAATCTGCGGAATTCTCCCTTTGACGATGTCCGTGTCCGCCAGGCTATCGCTTATGCACTGGATATTGACGGTGCATGGGAGGTCTGCATGGACGGCGTCGGTCAGCCCGCGGAAGGCCTGCTGCCCAGCAATATTCCTGATTCCATCGCGGATGTGGACTCTCCCTATCATGTGGATTATCCGGTCTATGAATATAATCTTGAGAAGGCCAAAGAACTGCTGGCAGAGGCCGGTTACCCC
>OLKG01002081.1_pt1 | contig 11650 bp, 9 predicted proteins | sample 1603371 | NCBI WGS metagenome assembly OLKG01 (sample SAMN04168657, study PRJEB22393) | human gut metagenome | biome: human gut microbiome; feature: stool | host: Homo sapiens | collected 2014-03-20 | reverse complement strand
GCCTGTTCGGGTGTAATGGGTCGATAATTCCATTTGTGATTCATTTTATATATTGTTTTTTCTTTTTCTGTTCTCAAGGGTTGGAAAGGCACTTCTTCCCAACAAGGGGTAAAAGTACGAAAAAAAGCGGAAGTGTATAGTAGATAAGACGAAAATATTTCAAGGCTGTAGAAAACAGAGGTTTGATAAAGGTAGCTTTTTTACTTGTGAAAGATATGGGATGCTGACAAGCAAGTGTGAAACTCTATTCTAACTAACTTGTCCTGTGGTCAGTTCTTTTTTTAGAAAGTCGTACACGTAACCGGCACTTTGGTAATAAAGTCCCGTAGTCGGATCACTCAAACGCTCAAAGGTGTCGGAATTGTAGTAGATTTCCATTGCTTGCGTCATATTATACTGCCATTCCTCCATGAGTATCCGTATGATTTCACTACTTAAATCTTCAATCATACATTCTATTTGTGTATTCGTCAGCTTCATAGTTTCTTTAGGTATGAAAGGGCATGTTCAGTGCCGAAGTAATATTGTATGGTCAACCCGTTGGCATATTTTAGTTCTTCAATCAATCTGCTCATTGAAATGTCTCCCATGCTGTAACGACGTAACTGATAGGTTACTCCGTCGTCGGCAATAGGACCAATGACTATATCGTAAGTGTGTGCAGGATGTGTATGGCTACGGTCGCGGTTGAGTAAAACGAACTGTGCCCATTCTTCACAGTAATCATCGAATATTTTTATTTGCAGATCTGAAGTCTTTATTATTTGATCTTCCAGTTCGAAGATGGTCACACATGGCTCTCCGGATTGTAATTGATCGGTTTTTTGTTTGGCTAAGGCATGTGCCTGTTCATAACCGGGAGAAAGATAAAATCCTTGGCCAAAGTCTTTGAAGGGCTTTGAACGAGATAGGTCCGGCTTGTCTATTTCCATATTTGAACCATGGTATAGCTTCATTACAGTTGTCCTCCATTTCTACGGCATACCATTGATAAAGCTTCAATAGAATCTTCGAAAGATTGTGTGTGCATTACTTCATAGTGTTTTTGTAAAAAAACAAGGCCTTTAAAACGATTCAAATAGTTGAATGCCTGTTTTTGCTTGATTTGATAAGTCGCTGCGAACTCTGCGATTAAAGCTACAGTAAAATTCAATTTGTTTTTCTCTATGCGAGACATCATGGTTCTCCTTTCTTCATTTGTATTACCTTCCGAAAACAAAGATAGGAAAAACTCTGCAATATCAAAAATAAGAAGCTATTAAAAGTTGACTTAAAGCTCTGTTGCTCACTCTGAATTAGATGCAGTCAGAAGATATGGATTATCTGGATAGTAAAAAAGGGAGGTAGAGAAAATGGAGCGAGCGGAAAGTTACAGGGATTTTTGGATGAATGGCGATTATTAACTAGCTTTAGCGGCCTAAATGATTCATTTCTCTATCTATGATAAAAAGAAACTTGTTAATTGCTATCTTGATTTTATGTTCTATCGGAACATTGAAAGGGCAAACCGCATCCGATTCTTTGGCAATCGTATCTGCCCAATGGAAGGTGGAAAGTCCTCAAAAAGGACTCATTTATAAGTATGCTTCTATCCCCCGATTGTATCAGGGACCCCAGTCTGTTAGTCTGATAGAAGTTGATCCCGGTGCGGGCTTGAAAGTTGATGTTGCCGTTTCGGATAAAATGAAAGAAACAAGTAAGATTGCTTCTGAATATAACGCCATTGCAGCCATTAATGGCTCCTATTTTGACATGAAACGGGGAAACTCGGTCTGTTTCCTGAAGACGGATCGCCAAGTTATTGATACAACGCTGCAGAGTGAGTTTAAACAGCGTGTCACAGGAGCCATTAGTGTGCGCAAAAGGGGAATGAAATTAATTCCTTGGAACAAACAGATAGAAAAGAATTATAAAGGCAAAGCAGGTACGATACTAGCTTCCGGTCCGTTAATGTTGAAAGACGGACAGGTTTGTGATTGGAACTCGTGTGAACCGAATTTTATCCGGACGAAGCACCCTCGTAGTGCTGTTGCTACTACTAAGGATGGAAAAGTCCTGTTGATAACGGTAGACGGGCGTTTTCCTGAACAAGCAGGAGGAGTGAATATTCCGGAATTGGCACATCTGATCCGGGTTTTAGGAGGTGAGGATGCATTAAATTTGGATGGAGGTGGATCTACTACTCTTTGGTTGTCCGGTGCATCGGATAATGGAGTCGTTAATTATCCTTGTGACAATGGGCGGTTTGACCATGCCGGAGAACGGAAAGTTCCTAATATTCTTTATATAACGCATCAATAACGTTTCCATTATTCATCATTGTATTTAAGGTCTTTCAGTGCATAGATTAAGACTTTTCAGTGCAGAAACTAGTGACTTTTTATGCAGTCGGGTGGTTGTCCTGTTGTAACGGGACAATGGGCACTTTATAAAAAGACGAATGTCACCTTATAGGGTGACATTTATCATTCTATAAGGTGACTAGCTATCCTCAAAAGGATGAAAATTACTAAAGATACAAAATTAATTAGTGAAAAGCAATAGTAGGGTAATAAATTTATCTGTATTGCAAACAGGCTTAGAATTCAAATCCGAATCTAGCTCCTACTCCATGTAACTCCCATGTATCATTCCAACTGTTATGATAATAATGCCCTCCATAGCTGTAACTATAATCTGTTGTGGCGTCATAATCTTGGAAGTTATACATCAAAGCTAAATTCAAGGCCTTTTTCCCTTTTAAAGAAAAACGTACTCCTACTCCTATTGAAGCATACGCTCCTTCTATGTCTCCTACAGCATATCCGGCTTTTACGTCGGCGAACGGAGTCACTTTTTTGTTGATGAAGTTAGCTCTGAAGTTAGCATAGATGGGGGCTGCATAAAGATCTGCATCGGTATAGTAGTTGAAAGCAACGCCACCACCTACAAAGAAATAATTGTTGAATTGATAACCATGTGTGGTTGATAATTCAATTTTAGAGGCATTGTAGTCGCTCACATCGCCAATATATGCAAAGTCTACGAAACCCTTATAGCCTTTTAATGTATTTCTTGCGGCTTTGCGGTCGTTGGTATCCTTACGATAATCTCTTGTGTACCGCTCTTCTTTTGTGATTTTAGTCACATCACTCATCTGACAGATGATGAGGCTGCCATCACCTGTTTTGATTTTTAAAGAGACATTGGGCACTTGTTCAATGATTACTCCTTTAATAATGCTGCCATTCTTTAAATACACTACTTCTGTGTAATTCTGTGCTGCGACATACGTACTGATACTTAATAATAAGGTCAGTACTAATAGTAGTTTTCTCATACTTGTATTTTTATTGTTTATAGTTTCTTGAGTGCGCTATAGATAGAGCCTGCCCAATAGTTGCGCAATCCGAAACCACGTGCCTTGCCGTCGGTAATCCATTCTTCAATGATTTCCTTTGTTTCGGTATTGAAGAATACGACTTCATACGTACCTCTATTGTTTGATTTGTCCAGGAACTGTGCGATAAACACCATACCTACTCCGGGTGTTTTCTGGATAGGCAATGCGTTGATGGCTGCTTTGATTTGCTCTTTACTAAGAGTATATTCTCTTTTAGCAGTCATTAGCTCGGTCAGGTCGATGTTTTCGTTCACCTGATTAACGGCATCCAGTGAAATCTCTGTCACTTCTTTTTTCAATTGTTTTCCTACGTTATACTTCTTAGCTTCTGTGATGAACAGTTCATTGATACGTCTGAAAGCATCTTTGAATTGTGCCGGTGATTCATCTGCACCGAAAATTTTTACTTGGGAGTAGTCTACCCCATAGAACTTAATAGACTGAATGTCTTTCAATGCACTCTTGACTTGTCCAAAACAGAACAGGCTCGTACTTAAGAATAAGAATAGAATAAGTTTTTTCATATACGTTAATGTTAAAGTGATATAGTTGGTTACTAACTTCCAAAAGTAGAAAATAATTATCGTAAATCAATGAATTTTATCGTTTTTCGACTCATTGGAGGCATTTGTATCTTGGCAATGTACTCTGCCGATTCAAAATTGATGCTTGGCGCCACTCTGACTTTCGAACGGAACAGATCTTTAATCTCTTTGGCAAAGGCTTCGCTACGGTTCTCGCTTCCGATACGAATCAGAATCTCATCCGTTCCCAATTCATTGGTATAAACTTCAATGATATAGTTTTTTACCGAAGGTATATTATCCAGAATGTCGAATAATGCAGGCGGATACAACGTCGTTCCTTTGTATTTAATCATTTGTCCTTTCCGGCCGAGGATGGAGCTTAGGCGGATGGTATTTCTCCCGCAACCACAGGGATCGGTGTGGTGGTAACAAATATCACCTGTTTTGAAACGGAGCAACGGCATACCTTTGACTCCGAGCGTCGTGATCGTCACTTCCCCTGCTTCTCCCTCTTCCACAGGACGATTGTTATCATCCAGAAACTCTACAATGATAAGTTCCGGTTGCAAATGCCCTCCGTGGAATTCATTACACTCGGTAAAGGACGACTGCATTTCGGTGGAGGCATAAGTGGAATACAACTGTAAGGCAGGCCATTTATCGTGTATTTTCTGTCCGAGCGTATTCAACTGGAATTCCTGATTACGCAATGCTTCTCCGATACAGATGCACTTCTGCATGGAACAGGTATTATGGTCGATATGATTCTTTTCGGCAAACTCTATCAGTTTGATAAGGAAAGAGGGGACTACCATTCCACAAGTCGGATGTATCCGTCGAATTGTGTCCCATTGCAGTTCCGGGATGCCGTTGCCTACACGGATCACTCCCATACCCAGTTCGCGGGCTCCCATATAATATGCCAAGCCTGCCATGAAACGGCGGTCGATGGTAGTCATCAATTGAAGAATATCTTGCTTGGTGCATCCGGTGGTGGTGAAAGATAAGTATTCGTTGTAAGAGAGACGGTCCAGGTCTTCAGAGGTGAGAACGAAAGTGACCGGATCTCCCAATGTGCCCGAAGTCGTCACATAGTCGATAATTTCCTCTTTGTCTACGCAGATGAAATCATCGTTATGGAGTTGCAGGTCCGTCTTGGTAGTGACGGGGATCTGTTGCAAGTCTTCAATCGTCTTTATTTGATTGATATCAATGTGATGTTCGGCAAACATCTGTTGATAGAACTTGGAATGTGCTTGCAGGTAGGCTAACACTTTGGCTAACTGTTCTTCCTGATAGCTTTTGATATCTTCCGGTGAGCGGAACTGAATTTCAGGATTCTTTTCCATCTTTGGATTGTTTTTGAATTTTCTGTTGGATACGTTCTTTCTCTTGCAACTTGGGAATGGATTTCTTCAATGCCTGTTGCCAGTATGCAATGGCCTGTTTAGATTGCTGTATGGCCTCGTAGTAATCTCCTATTACTTCATATACATAGTATAGGGAAGGATTGGAGGCTTGGTATGTTTTTAAAACAGATTCCTCTATCTGTTCCTTTTTTCTGATTTTCTTCAATAAAAGCGGAGTCAGTTTCTTATACGTGAGAAGATGCTGGAACTCCGGTGTGTCGATGAATTTATCTTCCGGAATGGTCAGGTCGGAACTGTATATTTCGTGTTGCCAATCAATCGTGTCTTTGAATATCTTATTCAGGTCATAGGCTACGTATTTCCCACATTGCCAGGGAGAGGTCGATACCCACATCAGCCGTTTCTCCGGTTGGAAGATGACGGAATGATGGGCAATAAACTGATTGATGGTCATTTCGTTGGCCAGTCCCAGGTCTGTGTTTTGCAGGCCTTTGTGGTCACGCAGGATAGAGGCGGCTTTGGAGACATCGATCGGAAGATCCTCATTAATGAGTTCCGTTAATCGTGCAAAACGGTATGGGCTGTCGGAAGTGCGGATATTTTCCATGTTTCGTTCGTCCTTGCTGAATTCTTCCGATTGGTAATGGTTGGTGCAGATGAGCCGATTGGCTTCTTTTCCGGTGAAAAGCACAGTTTTCTCCGGAGATTTCTCGATAATCGCGGCTTTGCCATCTTTGGCAGAACCTATCAATATGGATTCGGAGACGAATGTTTCCCGTTTTTTGGCGATGGCAAAGGCTTCATCAATAGTGGCTGCATATTGCAGAATCTCTCTGGTCAGGATGGAAATGGGGGTGGCGGAACCTGTGGGGACAGCAGATTTGGCAGCATTAATTGTCACGGTAAGACCTGTCTCGTTCATGCCGGATAACACTCCTATCATACCGGGCCATCCGACGGAAGCAAACCTGTATCCTTGCTCCGGTACATAAAAAGCCACCTGCTTGTTCTCTGCGAAGGCATCTCCTACATAGAAATCGAAGTTACGTCCGATCAGCAGGGATGAATCTGCACTTTGTGTTCCCCAAGTGGCGAACGAACTGCATCCCACTAACATATAATCTTGCATGGCATGTCCCAGGTCGTGTGCCGAATGGTAATTCAACTGGCGTTCGTAAGGAGTGCCGATGAAGTCGTATTCATGCGTACATGATAGTGAGATTCCGTAGATTTCGTCGCGGTATTCTTCGAGGACGTTCTCACCCAGATTACGGTTGAATAATACAATGAAGAACCGGAGGAATTTCAGATAACTGTCTGAAGGAACAATCTCACGAATCTGATCCACGAACACTTTCTCTTGATGGTGGAGCAGGTCGGAAGACAGTTGCCCGATAGCTTCTCCTCTCTGGAAAGCATCCCCTTTCACAAACAATTCCCATAAGCCGCTGTCGCTGTGCCGGAGAAAGTTATCTCCATAATGCCGGAGGTGGAGACTGTCTATATCAATCACTTTGTCTGTGGTCATGCTTTGCTCATGTTTGGGCGTTTGCATATCCGCAGAAAAGTAGAGATAGCTGATTCCGGCTATCAATAGAACGATGAGCGACAGGAAAAGGAAGCCCGTGTATTGGAGTGTCTTTTTGACTATTCTATGCATTTCCTACTTTTTTAGCCAGATATTCTTGTCCTACAAACTCCGCACAAGTCAGCATGGCAGTTAGTGTCACCCCTAATGCACCATGCACATTCAGGTTTTGCCCGGTGAGAAAGAGATTTCCCAAGCGGCTTCTTGTAGATACGAAACCAATTTGCGGACATTTATAATCTTTGATAATCCCATACGCGGAACCATCCACTGTTCCTGTATAGTCCCGATAGCTTAATGGAGTAGTGGCATACATCTCTTCTATGTTTTCTGAAAGATCAATGCCATGTCCCCGGATGAAGCGGAGAATCTGTTTTGCTTTCTCCTTTTTGAAGGATTGATAGTCTTCTCCCCGATGTTCGGGAGTCGTGTCCTTCCAGGCGGACAGTTCATCTATATACATCGGTGTCAGGATGGAAATGACACTGGCATATTGACTGTCCTCGGAAGACGCTTGCATGGAAATCATACAGTTGGTGGTCCGTCCCGGATAGAGCAGTTTGTCATACCACACTTTATTGTTCGCATGCAGATACAGGTTGCGGTTCTGATAGGGAGTGCTTTTTTTCTTCATTACCAGGTAGAGCGTAAAGATGCCGTAGGTATTTTCCAACGAACGGATGCGGGAAATATAGGCATTCTTGATGCTACGGTTTTTATCCAGTATCTCCAATGTCCGTTGGGGATGCATATTGGAGATGACGAAGTCGCTTTCCAGTCGCTCTTCTCCATTGATGATAACCCCTTGTACCTTTTCGCTTTCAACGATGATGCGGGTGGCTTCACTGTTATTGAGCACGGTCCCTCCGTTTGCCCGGATTACATTGATTAGCTCCAGACTGACTTGCATACTTCCGTCTACAAAACGGTAGGCGCCTTCAATATAGGAGTGATTAATCATGGCATGCTGGTAGAAAGTGGAGACATCTTTCAAACCTCCGTAGAGTAAAGCTGAACCTGCCAGTACATTTCGTAAGGCGGGGTCCGGAGTGATATCCGCAATCAGGTGGGCGGCAGAGGTACAAAAGTATTTCATACCCTCCAAAGCGAGTGTGCCTTGTTTCAGGTGGTCTACGCTAATCAGGTTTCCGACAGCTTGAAGCTGTTCGGCATAGCATTTCAAGTTTTCTTTCTCATGCGGGAAGGAACGGCAGATGGTTTCAATAAACTGCGGGTACCCCATTGCATAATCGTATGTTTTTCCTTTATAGTAGATCGTATCAAAAGCAGCATCGTCCAAGCGTTTTATTTTCAGCTTGTCCATGATACCGAAATAGCGGAAATACTGGTTCATCACTTGACCCTCATCCAGGCTTCCTACATAATGAATACCCGTATCCAACAGATGCCCTTTTCGTTGGTAAGTCTGGAAGCATCCGCCGAATTGCGCATTTTTTTCTACTACGCATACGTTGAATCCCTCTTTGCTAAGAATCGCTCCGCATTCCAGTCCGCCAAGGCCGCTGCCGATAATGATGATGTCATATTTGCTCATACTAGTTCGGTTTTCTAAATATGTAAATGGTGTTTGATGTATATTTGTCATTAGGAATGATTTCGACAGCCATTCCACAGGCGACTGCTATTTCCCGTAATTGGGTTTCAGTGGTGAAATACAGCTCTCCGGTCGTCCGGTTGAAGTTGAAAATACGGGTGGATAGTAATTCCGTGAACCGGGTTAACCGGTGCTTGGAAGCGTTGGCTGAATTTCCGTCGCGTATGATAATCATTCCTTGTGAACGTAAGCGACCGGCACATTTCAACAATAGGGTTTGTTGATGTTCGTAGCTCATATAGTGAAGCATGTCGTTCAGGATAAAGACATCACTTTCCGGCAGAGGATATTCCAATGCATTGCCATGCTTGAACTGGAGATGCTCGTTGCGTAACCATCCGTGCTGCGCCAGCGCTATCTTGTCTTCATCGTAATCAATACCCAGGATTTCCCGGTCCTCGGAAAGCAGAGACAGCATATAGCATAACGGGCCGAAGCCGCAACCGATGTCTGTGATTTGCCCTTGGACGGGAATCAACCGGTTGAATAGCCGATAATTCTTTTCCATCTTTACTTTAATACGGATATACCATTCTACGACGGGACCTTTATAGATATAGTTCTGGATAAGAGCTTCGTAGAACGCCGGATTGTCCGTCGTGTTCTGTTCACGGCAGATACGGGCATAAACCTCTTTCATGTAAGCGGATATGCGTTTGGTACGCTCCTGATAAGTACTTCCGAAAGACAGATCGTCTAGTGGTATACGGGGAAGTATTTCTGTATAGATGATTCCTTTCCGGATATTGAAAGGCTGTGCTTTGGCAATGATTTTGTTATTACCGTAAAGCAGGATCGGCAGAATATCCAGTTTCAATGCTTCTGCCAGATAGAATGCTCCTTTGTGGAAACGTTTCATCTTTCCGTTATAGGTACGTGTGCCTTCCGGGAAAATGGCGATGGAGTAGCCCTCCTTCACTTTTTTCCGCATCCGTTCCATGTATTGCTCGTATCCTTCGCCTATATAATAGAAGTCGACATAACGAATGATGGCTCCGAAGAAAGGAGAGTGCCATACCCAATGGTTGGTCACCATCAGGATTTTAGATGAAAGAGACAGCAATACCAGAATGTCGATGAACGACTGGTGGTTGGCAATGATAATTGCCGGATGCCGGAAGCGTTCGTTGGCTTTGTTGATATGTTCTTTTTTGACGGCGGTGGCCAGTAGCAAAATTCCTTTGCAGGTGATTTGTATCAGGCGGCACACCAAACGCTGCTTGCTGCTTTTGCGCACAGGCACCGGATAAAGCAGGATAATCAATATACGGAGGACGATGCAGCCGATAAAGAAAAGCAGGAAGAGCAACACGGTACGTATCAATCCGATAAGCGTATAAGGCGGTAATCCTTTGGAAGCGGGTCCTGCGATGAAGAACCGGAAAATGAGTGGCTGAATGGTATAGGCCACCAGTACTACTGCTATCATACCCAGAATGGAAATCAGGGAAATGGATTGCAAAGCCGGGTGTTTGGCAAACACAAGTGCTCCCATACCGACCACTGTGGTGAAGGCGGAGAAGAAGATGGCTGTTTTATGGGAATTCAACACCTTCTGACCTGTACGGTATTTGTTTTGTAGCCCGTCCATAATGAAGATACTGAAGTCATCTCCAATGCCAAAGATAAAGGTGGACAGGATGATGTTGATAATATTGAACTCAATCCCCAGAATTCCCATCAATCCCAAGATGATTACCCAGCTGATTAGCATCGGGAGAAAGCTCATCAGGGTAAGTTCGATACGTCCGTAGGAGAACCATAGTGCAAAGAATATGAGGAAAGAAGAGATGTACAGAATCAGGTAAAAGTCGTCATTGATGGCCGATACCCATTTGTTGGCAAAATAGGAACGGTCGAAGATGACTACATTCGGGTCTTTATTAAAGTTCTGGTACACAGCTTCCTTATTCGGTTCGCTGATCCGTATCTGGCTGATAAGCATGGTGATGGAATCGGCAGAGGTTTGCCATTCATTCAATAGCTTGCCGGATAAATCGTCTTCTTGCGCGGTGTAATGATATTCACCGAAAGGCTGGTTCATCCATTGATAAAAAGGTTCGAAGCTTCCCGGGCGGAAACGATATTCGGCGGCAACTGTTTCCAACTGTTCACGGACTTGTTGCTGTTTTTCATCCGTCCAGTAATCTTTCCATTTCTTCAGGCGTTTTTGCTGCTCTTGCGGAGAGATCAGAAACTGTGAGGCGGAGGCATACTCTTTGATGAGTCCCTGCTCTTTCAGTGCCGATAACTTCTGATTGGTCGTTGCATAAATTTCGGTAGCCTGATTCATGTCTTTGCCCACACTGACAAAAAGCACGGTCTTTTCGTCGTTGTCGAAGAGTTGCAGTAATTTTTCTTCCGATTGTTGGAGATGGCGGGGCTCATAGTTGAGACTCATCATATCGTTGCTGAAGCCTACCTTTTGCGAAGTAAACAAACAGATCACTGTAATGAGGAGGATGCCGCCTACCAGCCATTTATTCTTTTCGTAAGAATAAGCGTTTATTTTCTCGATGATGCGTAGTATGCGTCCCTGTTTGACGTCTGCCTGTCCTTTCAGAAAATGAGGCAGGTAAATGAGACAGAAGAGGGTGGTGCCCACCAATGCCAGAGAGGCAAACAATCCGAAGTCGCGTAACAGATCGGAACTGGTGAATATCAATCCCAGAAATGCGCCGATAGTGGTGAAACTACCTACCGTAAGCGGATAGGCTATCTCTTTAATAAGTTGTTGAACGGTGGAAACATGGTTCTGGTGTGCCAGCATGTGAATGGAATAGCTTAGTGCAATGCCCATCACTGCCGAACCGGCTCCCACTGCAATGGCGGAGATACTTCCTTTGATAAAGAAAATGAGAAACAGGGCGAATAATCCTCCGAACAGTACCGGAGTAATAATCAACGGTATCGATCTCTTTCGTTTAAAAACGAGTGAGATAAATACAATGATGATAAGCAGTGCCAGGGAGGAGGTCAGGATGGTATCTTTCTTAATCTGACGGGCGTTGTAGACTCCCACGGAGGGACCGCCGAAGTATTCAGCTCGAATGGTAGGAGATTTTTCCTGTACGTGCTTGAGCTCTTCTTCGAGTATCTTTATCAGTTCGTCGTTCTTTCCGGTGCTGCCTGTACTGAATACCGGGGTAATGAACATAAGTAAGGTGG
>OLKG01002070.1_pt1 | contig 11720 bp, 10 predicted proteins | sample 1603371 | NCBI WGS metagenome assembly OLKG01 (sample SAMN04168657, study PRJEB22393) | human gut metagenome | biome: human gut microbiome; feature: stool | host: Homo sapiens | collected 2014-03-20 | reverse complement strand
TAATATGACTATTTTGAACTGTTTATTTAATAATACCACGTTCTGAATTACGGATGAAATTGATGATGTAGTCAATCTCCGGACTCTTCTCAACTTCATCTTCAATTTTCTTCAATGCATCTGTTGTATTCAGACCGCTTTGGTAAATGATACGGTAAGCGTTATGAATACTTTCGATTACTTCATTGGCAAAACCACGGCGACGAAGGCCGATAATGTTGATACCGCTGAAAGCTATGGGCTCACGTCCTGCAATGATATAAGGAGGGATATCTTTACTGAAGCGGCATCCGCCCTGAATCATTACATGGCTGCCTACATGGCAGAACTGATGCATTAATACATTGGCACTGATAATAGCATTGTCGTCAATAACGATTTCACCTGCCATCTTGGTAGAGTTGCCGATAATACATCCGTTACCGATCAGTGCATCGTGTGCTACATGCACCCCTTCCATTAATAAGTTGTTGCTTCCTACAATGGTACGCCCTTTAGCTGCCGTACCACGGTTGACTGTAACATTCTCACGAATCAGATTATTGTCTCCGATCTCAGCAGTTGATTCTTCTCCACGAAACTTGAGGTCCTGTGGAACTGCTCCGATAACAGCACCCGGAAAGATCGTATTTCCATTACCAATGCGTGAACCATACAGGATGTTCACATTAGCCATAATCTTGTTGTTATCGCCAATAACTACGTTTTTATCAATAAATACAAAAGGCGCAATTTCTACATTTTCTCCGATTTTAGCTTCGGGATGAATATACGCTAGAGGACTTACCATGTTTTTGGTTTTATTTATTTTTTACTATTTGTGCCATGAATTCTGCTTCGCAAACGACTTTTTCGCCAACGAATGCATAACCTTTCATTGTGGAGATGCCACGACGGATCGGGGCTAATAATTCTACACGGAAAAGCAGTGTATCTCCCGGTACTACTTTCTGGCGGAACTTTACGCCATCTATCTTCATGAAATAGGTAGAATAACGTTCCGGTTCGTCAACAGAATTAAGAACGAGCAAACCGCCTACCTGAGCCATTGCTTCTATTTGAAGTACGCCCGGCATCACTGGTTCCTGTGGGAAATGTCCCTGGAAGAAAGGTTCGTTTGCTGTGATATTTTTGATACCTACGATATAGCTGGCACCCATCTCAATTACCTTGTCTACCAATTGGAAAGGATAACGGTGGGGTAATAGCTCACGGATACGATTTACGTCCATCACCGGTTCGCGGTTACAGTCGTATGTCGGTGCCTGTATTTCATGCAGGCGAATTTCCTTCCGCATCTGACGCGCAAACTTATTGTTGATGGTGTGACCGGGGCGGGTAGCAATGATGCGACCTTTAATCGGTTTACCAATCAATGCAAGATCACCGATAACATCCAGCAGTTTGTGACGGGCACACTCGTTCGGCCAAACCAGTGGTTTGTGATTGATGTACCCCAACTGATCCGCATCCATGTGAGGAACACCCATTACATCAGCCAGTTTGTCATAGCTTTCCTGTGACATTTTGCGTTCGTAAATAACGATTGCGTTGTCGAGGTCACCACCTTTGATCAGGTTATTCTGCAACAGCATCTCTACTTCGCGAACAAACACGAATGTGCGGGAAGCAGCCAATTCTGTCGGGAATTCACTCAGGTCGTTCAGCGTGGCGAACTGGTTGGAAAGCACAGACGAATTGAAGGAAATCAAAACATTGACGCTAAACTTGTCGTCCGGCAGGATAATGAGGGAAGAACCAGTTTCTTCATCCTTGACTTCGATCTTATGCTTTACGATATAGTAATCTTTCGGTGCGTTTTGTTCCACGACACCGGCTTTCTGAATCTCTTCACTGAAAAAACGGGAACTGCCGTCGAGAATCGGAAATTCGGGTGCATTCACCTCTATCAGGCAGTTATCTATTTCGTAGGCATATAAAGCTGCCATCGCATGTTCAATGGTGCTTACTTTGACTCCATTCTTCGACAATACAGTACCACGAGTGGTTTCTGTCACATTGTCGGCTACTGCATCGATAGTTGGTTGTCCTTCTACGTCAATGCGCTGGATTTTATATCCATGATTGTCCGGAGCAGGATTAAATGTTACAGTGAGATCAAGTCCAGTGTGAAGACCTTTCCCGCTCAGTGAAAAGCTATCTTTCAGCGTTTTTTGTTTCAGCATTGGTTACTTATTTACTTATTTAATAGTTGTTTTAATTCTTCTACTTCTTTGCGCAGATTACGCAGTTCTTTCTGCATATCCGGCAGGCTTCTTTGTGCAATGGATGATTTGAAATATTGCTTCAGTTCCATAGGAGGAGTTCCGATAAGCTGGCTACCGGACTTGATGTCTCCCGGCACACCTGATTGTGCGCCTAATCCAACTTTATCTCCTATTTTAGCATGTCCTGCAATACCTACCTGACCACCGATCATACACCATTCACCCACTTTGGTAGAACCGGCAATTCCGGCTTGCGCAGCCATAACGGTATGCGAACCTATTTCATCATTGTGTGCTATTTGTATCAGATTGTCTAACTTGACACCGCTGTGTACTACCGTAGCTCCCATTGTAGCACGGTCTACACACGTATTAGCACCTATATCTACTTTATCTTCCAGAATAACAATTCCGATTTGCGGAATCTTATCATATCCGTTCGGAGTGGGAGCAAAACCAAATCCGTCAGCTCCGATCACTGCACCCGAATGAAGGATACATTCATTACCTATGCGGCAGTCATGATAAACATTTACATTGGAGTAAAGCAGGCAACTGTTGCCTATCTTCACGCCGTCTCCAACGAAAGTGTGGGGGTAAATTTGAGTATTATCTCCAATCACGGTATTTTCACCGATATAGGCAAAAGCACCGATGTATACATTCTCACCAATTTTGGCGCTGGGTGCAACGAAAGCTAATGAATCTATCCCTTGTTTCTTAGGCTTGCTCATCTCATAAAGATTGAGCAATTTAGCTAGACTTTCGTATGCATTGTCTACTTTGATAAGAGTAGCTTTAATTTCGTGTTCGGGAGTGAAGTCCTTATTAACCAAGACAATGCTTGATTGTGTTTCGTAGATGTAAGGTGTATATTTGGGATTTGACAGGAAAGAAATTGCTCCGGGCATTCCCTCTTCAATTTTAGCGAATGTGTGTACCGTAGCGTTTTCGTCTCCAATGATTTCCCCTTGGATAAATGCTGCAATTTGCTTAGCCGAGAACTCCATGTCTTTTCTTTAAAATTTAATTAGTTCACAAATAACGGACTTTTTTTTCAGATTTCCGTGTTATTGCATGAATATTTTATACTTATCTGTGCAATCTCTGGTAGCAGAGATAGTATTTCTTTACCTTTTTGGACAATAATGAGATGTTCAGCATGTCCGATGCTTCGGCAATATTTTTGATAGTGCCGTCTTTGTAGATAATATCAATACTGTCATCTGCCGGGTCGTACATATTCTTTTCGATGCTGGGGGTAGAAACAAAATAGTTCGCTTCGGAAAGGGGTATGTCTAGTTGTTGGCTGATTTGCAAAGTTAATTCTTTTTTTCTGTCTTCACTAATCGGTTCCGACGAAATTTCCACTTTAAAGATATTTCGGTTAATCATTCCCATACTTAAAGTCGAAAGTACCTTATCGGTATGGGTGCTCCATACTTTCAAAGCCGTCCAGATATCATTGTCATCCAGCTGGATAAAATTCTCCAGGCAATCGGGATTGCTGTAGAATTCCGTAGGAGTGATATCGTTGTAAAGGAAAAAACGTAATGCAGGCGATGCGAACAGTTCTATTCCTTGTGAGGCTAGTTCTTTAGCGCGTAGAAGAGTACTGATCAACATTTTTTCGTATGCGACCGAGGTTTTGTGCAGGTATACTTGCCAATACATCAGACGGCGTGCCGTAAGAAAGTTCTCTATGGAATAGATACCTTTAGACTCGACTACGAGACGGTCGTCGGCCACATCAAGCATTTTTATGATTCGTGCAGAGCCGATGTTTCCTTCTGTTACTCCTGTATAAAAACTGTCACGACGAAGATAATCAAGCCGGTCCATGTCCAGTTGCCCGCTAACCAGCTGATGCAAGAAACGTTTTGGATATTCATCCTTGAAGATTTGGATAGCAAGACTGAGTTGTCCGTTCACCTCCTTGTTCATCCGTTCCATCAGCATGAGGGAAATTTCTTCGTGAGGAATTCCTTTCACGATTGTATCCTCCAGTACGTGTGAGAATGGGCCATGTCCAATGTCATGCAGAAGGATGGCAGCCTGCACAGCTTCCGCTTCACTGTCAAAGATAAAATTACCTTTGGACGCTAGTTGGGTGATTGCTTCGCTCATTAGGTAGAATGCTCCCAGTGAATGTTGGAAACGGGTGTGCTGTGCACCGGGATATACTACCGATGAGAGTCCCACCTGCTTGATGCGGGTAAGACGCTGCAATAGGGGATGACGTACAATATCATACAGTAATCCCTTGGGTATATTAATGAACCCGAATACCGGGTCGTTAATTATCTTTCTTTCGTAGACCACTTAATTACTGATTGTTAATCACTCTCTTCAATTGTTCTGCCATTTGTGCCTGAACTTCTTGTGCAGCAGTACGGGCAGCTTCTGCAAACTTTTCTGTCTTATCTACGTAGATAATGCCACGGGAAGAGTTTACAATCAATCCACAAGTGCTATTCATACCATATTTGCAAACTTCTTCGAGCGAGCCGCCTTGCGCTCCGATACCGGGAACGAGAAGGAAATGGTCAGGAACAATTTTGCGGATATCTTCAAAAGCACGTCCTTGAGTAGCGCCTACTACGTACATCATACGGTCATCGTTTGCCCATTCCTGTGATTTGCGCAGTACTTTTTCAAATAGACGTTCGCCATTTGCATCTTCTGTCAATTGGAAGTCATGAGATCCTTTGTTGGAAGTCAATGCCAACAGGATAACCCATTTGTTGTCGTAAGTAAGAAACGGAGTCACACTGTCTTCTCCCATGTAAGGAGCTACGGTTACAGAGTCGATATCCAGTTCCTCGAAGAAAGTACGGGCATACATGGCGGAAGTGTTTCCTATATCACCACGTTTTGCATCGGCAATGATGAACTGATCCGGATAATTATCCTTGATATACTTTACTGTCTTTTCAAAAGCGATCCATCCTTTTACACCCATACTTTCGTAAAAAGCCAAATTGGGTTTGTAGGCTATGCACAAATCGGCTGTCGCGTCGATGATTGCCTTATTGAAAGCAAAAATCGGATCTTCTTCTTTCAGCAGATGTTCCGGAATTTTCTTGATGTCAGTATCAAGCCCTACACAAAGGAATGATTTTTTGCGTTTTATGTTTTCAAATAATTGTTGCTTATCCATCTTATTGTTTACTATTTTTTACTATTTTAGAATCACTCTCAACTCTCAATTTTCAACTCTCAACTTATCTAAAGTTCGCTTTCCTTCAACCGTTCCGCATTTTCAGCTACGATCAGGTGGTCGATACAGTCTTGTATATCCCCGTCCATGAAAGCCGCAAGATTATAAATCGTGTAATTAATGCGGTGGTCGGTGATACGTCCTTGCGGATAGTTGTATGTACGGATTTTCGCAGAGCGGTCTCCCGTTGAAACCATCGTTTTACGTTTGGAAGCAATGTCGTCGATATATTTCTGATGCTCCTTGTCGTAGATGAAAGTACGGAGACGGGCCAATGCGCGCTCTTTATTTTTGGGTTGGTCGCGTGTCTCGGTACATTCGATCAGGATTTCTTCGGAAACACCGGTATTGGGGTTCTTCCAGATATAGCGCAGACGCACTCCGGATTCTACCTTATTAACGTTCTGTCCGCCTGCGCCGCCGCTTCGGAAAGTATCCCATTTGATTTCTCCTTCGTTGATGACCACATCGAACTCTTCCGCTTCAGGAAGTACGGCTACCGAAGCTGCCGAAGTATGTACACGTCCCTGAGTCTCTGTGGCGGGAACACGCTGTACGCGGTGTACACCCGATTCATACTTCAATGTGCCGTAAACATTGTCTCCCGTGACACTACAAACTATTTCCTTGTATCCGCCGGCAGTTCCTTCGTTGGCGTTGGAGACTTCCAGTTTCCATCCTTTTACTTCGCAGTATTTGGCATACATGCGGAAAAGGTCACCGGCAAAGATTGCCGCTTCATCGCCTCCTGCTCCACCGCGAATTTCAAGAATGGCATTCTTGCTGTCTTGCGGGTCGGCAGGAACAAGCATTAACTTGATTTCTTCCTCCAATACCGGAAGGCGTTCCTGGCTAAGGTCCATTTCCTCTTTGGCCATTTCGCGTATATCTGTATCCGACTCGGTGGCAAGGATATTTTTGGCTTCTTCGATGTTGCCCAGCAATTGAATATATTCCTTGCGGGCTTTCATCAAGTCATCCAGTTCCTTGTATTCCTTTGTCAGTTTGACATAACGTTTCTGGTCGGCAATGACTGCCGGGTCGGTGATGAGGGTTGATATTTCTTCAAAACGGGCTACAAGACCGTCCAGTTTCTCTAATATGGTACTGTTATCTGCCATTCTTTAGTATCTAAATTCTCCGAATTCACTCTTAATGATTAATTCAGTCTTGTCACATGCTTCGATACGCCCGACAATCTGTGCCGGTATTCCAAATGATTCGGAAATGGCGATAACTTCTTCAGCGTGTTCCGGTGACAGATAGACTTCAAGCCGATGTCCCATATTGAACACCTTGTACATTTCCGCCCAATCTGTGCCGCTTTGTTCTTGAATAGTCTTGAATAAAGGAGGAACAGGGAAAAGATTATCTTTCACTACACGAACGTTTTCAACAAAGTGTAAAACTTTGGTTTGTGCACCACCGGAGCAGTGTACCATTCCGTGTATTTCAGGACGTAGTGCATCCAACAACTTTTTTACTACCGGTGCGTATGTACGGGTAGGAGAGAGTACTAACTTACCGGCGTCGATCGGAGAGCCTTCCACACTGTCTGTCAATTTTAGGTTTCCAGAATAAACCAGTTCTTCGGGAACTGCCGCATCATAGCTTTCCGGATATTTTTCTGCAAGGTATTTGCCGAATACGTCGTGACGGGCACTTGTCAGGCCGTTGCTGCCCATGCCGCCATTGTATTCTTTTTCATAAGTAGCTTGTCCGTAAGAAGCAAGACCGACAATCACATCACCCGGACGGATGTTGGCATTGTCTATCACATCCGAACGTTTCATGCGGCAAGTTACTGTGGAATCAACAATAATAGTGCGGACAAGATCACCGACGTCGGCTGTCTCACCACCGGTGGCATATACGCCTACTCCCATTTCGCGGAGCTCGGCAAGCAGCTCATCCGTTCCATTGATAATGGCGGAAATTACTTCCCCCGGAATTAACAGCTTGTTGCGTCCGATGGTAGAAGAGACAAGAATATTATCTACGGCCCCCACGCAAAGCAGGTCATCGATATTCATGATCAAAGCGTCCTGCGCAATACCTTTCCAAACGGACAGGTCGCCGGTTTCTTTCCAATACATATAAGCAAGCGAAGACTTGGTTCCGGCTCCGTCGGCATGCATGATGTTACAGTATTCCGGATCGCCTCCCAATATATCAGGAATGATTTTGCAGAATGCTTTAGGGAAAATTCCTTTGTCGATGTTCTTGATGGCGTTGTGCACATCTTCTTTTGATGCGCTTACGCCACGCATCATGTATCGTTGATTACTCATGAGTTATAGAATTATTTTGTATACGGCTGCAAAAGTACTGCTTTTTTTTCGTACAGCCAACTATCTTATTAGAAATGCCGTTGCTTATCTCTAGAACTCTACTTTCGGAGCTTTTTCACTTCCTTCTTCTGCTTCAAAATATGCTTTCTTATCGAAACCGAACATACCTGCAAAGATATTTTTCGGGAAGCGGCGGATATTGGTGTTGTAAGCTTGTGCAGCATCGTTGAAGTTTTTGCGTGCTACGTTGATACGGTTTTCCGTTCCTTCCAGTTGGGCTTGCAGCTCAAGGAAGTTCTGGTTGGCCTTCAGGTCGGGATAGTTTTCCGTGATAGCCAGCAACTTACCTAGTGCTGAAGTTACGGCACCCTGTGCTTTCTGATATTCTGCCAGCTTCTCCGGAGTCAGGTCTTCGGCATCCACTTTGATTTGGGTCGCTTGGCTGCGTGCTGCGACAACTCCTTCCAAAGTCTCTTTTTCGTGCGTTGCATATCCTTTTACGGTATTTACCAGATTCGGAATCAAGTCTGCACGACGTTGGTATTGAGTTTCTACATTTGCCCATTGACCGGTAACATTCTCGTCCATAGTAACCAGACCGTTATATACACTTACTGCCCATATAACAAGGATAGCCACAACGGCTAAGATGATGATAATTGACTTTTTCATGTTTCTTGTTTTTTTATTGAAATTGATAATCTGATTGTTTCTAGTTTTAGAACCGGGAGCCGGCACCGCCGCCTCCGCCCATTCCTCCTCCGAAGCTGCCGCCGCTAAAACCTCCGCCTCCTCCGAAACCTCGACCTCCTCCGAAGCCACCGATAAACGGACCGCCTCCGCCGCCACCCCGATGGTGATAATCATTGTCATAACTTTGGTGGCGACGCACGAGTGTATGTCCGCAGTTCCTGCACGTATAAGTAATATCTTCGGTCTTCACTCCGTTGATTCGGGAAACAAGCCTGCTTCCGCTTCTTTGTAATTGGTGTTTCCCGCAATTCGGGCAACGGCTTTGTTTCCGTGCTGCAAAAAAGGCGAGTCCCCCGCCGATAGCGAAGAAGCAGAAAAGAGCGAGGAAGAAATCAAATGAACCTCCGTCTCCGGGTTCCGCCAGAGAATCATTCTCCATAGAACCGTCGAGCCGTTGACAAGTTGCTTTCAAACCTGCCACCATTCCTGCGTCCCAGTTCCCATCTTTCAGATAAGGAATCATATATTTCGTTTGAATCCTTTTGCAGATTGCATCCGGAAGCACACCTTCCAAGCCGTAGCCGGTATAAAATTGAATACAACGTTGGTCGGTAACTAATAAAATAACCAGACCATTGTTTTTGTCTTTCTTCCCTACACCCCATTTATTCAGCAGTTGGTGGCAAAAGTCGAAACAGTCTGTCTCCCCGATAGAGGGAACTACGGCAACCACCGTTTCAATGCCCGTCTGCTGTTCCAATGCATATAGCATGGCATCTATGCTGTCACAAGCCGCTTGCGACAGTATTCCCGCCGGATTACAAACATATTGCATCTTGTTTTGCAGGTGAACTTTGGGAAGATTATCTACCGTGTATACTTTCTCCTGAGCTTGCAGAGGAAACAGCAAAAAGGCGGCAATTATAAATGTGAATATTGATTTCATAACAGTTGTTTTACATTTGCAAAGATAGAAACTTTTTCTGTTATGGTTTTAAAACTCTTTGTTATAATAGGTTTAATGAATGTATCGCCCGACGAAGTCACGGACTTTATCGGTGTACTCCTGTTTATTCTCCTGGTATGAAACGGCATGAGCAGCCCCCGATACAATCCAAAGTTCTTTAGGCTCCGGTTTTGCTTCATAAAGCGGGTACACCATCCAGGTGGGCACATACGTGTCTTTGTCTCCGTGGATAAACAACATCGGTAACTTGCATTTCGCCACCTGCTTCAATGAGGAAGCCTCTTTGAAGTTCCACCCGTATTTTTTCTCACATAGCCAGCTTGTGGTATACATCAGTGGGAAAGGAGGAAGAAAGAAGGACGATTTCAGTTCATGCGAGAACTCATCCCATACGCTGGTATAGCCGCAATCTTCCACAAAGCATTTGACAAAAGGCTGCTGCTCCTCACCGGACACCATCATGGTGGTCGCACCTCCCATTGAAATACCGTGCACCGCCATTTGAGTGCTGTCTCCAAAAATCTTGTTGGCAATGTTCATCCATTGGAGTACGTCAAAACGGTCTTTCCACCCCATTTGAATGGCACGCCCTTCGCTCTCGCCCTGATGTTGAAGGTCGGGGAGCAGAATGTTATAGCCCAAATCACGGTTGTACAAATACCCGATCATAAACATACGAATGGCGTTATCCGTATATCCGTGAACGATCACTGCCGTCTTGTCGGTCGGTTTAGGGGCGGCAACATAATATGCATGAAGCTGGATACCGTGCGGATTGATAATAAAAGTATCTTTGAGTGCGTCCGCTTGGCGCAAACTATCCACCCATGGGCGGAGGAATGGATAGTTTCTGTACATATAGGGATAAGAGTCAGCATCTTTAGACAATATCTTGGCATCCGGGGTCAGAGAGAAATTCAACATATAGAAACTCCCGCCGATTGTGCAACCGGTCAACAGCAGCACGACAATGATAATGACATAAATAATTCTCTTTCTCATAACTTATCCCAATTTATAAATAATCTCTTTGTCTGTCAGGAAATCACGTCCTGTTATTTACCTTCCGCATGAGAACTCGGGAGAGACATTCCGCCGGCTACCGGTTCCAGATTTCCCAGGCGGCAAATGCCTGAAGCAGCAGCATTTCCAGGCCGTTTTTGACAACAGCGCCTTGTGCTTCTCCTTTTTTCATGAAGAGGGTGACGTTCGGATTATATAACAAATCGTAGAGCAAATGGTTTGGAGTCAATAGCTCGTAGGGGATATTCGGGCAGAAATCTACTTTGGGAAACATACCTACGGGAGTACAGTTGACAATAACTGTATATTCGGCCATAATTTCAGGAGTCAGCTCCTCGTAAGTAAGCATTCCGTCCGCTTTGTGAGTACGCGAAACGAAAACACTTTCGATTCCCAGGTTTTTGAGTCCGTGGTAGACAGCTTTGGAAGCACCGCCGGTTCCCAGAATTAACGCTTTCTTGTGATGAGCCTGTAATAACGGTTGAATGGACTGGGTAAATCCTATGATGTCGGAGTTATAGCCGATCAGTTTAACTTTTCCTTTCTGTTGGCGGATAATCTTGATTACATTGACAGCACCTATTTTTGCGGTGTCCGGATCAAGCTCGTTCAGGAAGGGGATCACCAGCTCTTTGTAAGGGATAGTGACATTGAGACCTCGCAAATTGGGGTTCTCCTCGATAACTTCCATAAAATCATTGATTTGAGGAATCTCGAAGTTCACATATTCTGCGTTGATACCTTCGGATTTGAACTTCTCGTTAAAGTATCCGATGGAGAATGAATGTCTTAGAGGGTAGCCGATTAAACCATATTTTTCCATAACACGAAAGAATTAAATTAACCATTCATAATAACTCATTATTTTGTCGCGGTGTAAAGCGTGCAGATACCAAATGTCAGCCGCCGGAAGTTTACTTCGCTGAATCCGGCTCGTGAGATGACACCTTTCATTATTTCTCCTTGCGGAAAGACTTTGATTGTGTCCGGTAGATAACGGTATGCGCTGTTGTCTTTGGAGAGAAGTTTGCCTAATAACGGAATGACGGCTTTGGAATAAATGGAAAATAATTGCTTCATCGGGAAACGGTCCGGAGTAGTCAGCTCCAGGATAACGAGATGTCCGCCCGGTTTCAGTACGCGGCACATTTCGGAGAGCCCTTTGTCGAGATCTTCGAAGTTGCGGATACCGAAGGCAACGGTAATAGCGTCAAAGTCATTATCGGCAAAAGAGAGTGAAGTACAGTCCTCCCGGGCAAAAGAAATTTTGTCCGAGAGTCCTTCCTTCTTTACTTTTT
>OLKG01002066.1_pt1 | contig 11774 bp, 9 predicted proteins | sample 1603371 | NCBI WGS metagenome assembly OLKG01 (sample SAMN04168657, study PRJEB22393) | human gut metagenome | biome: human gut microbiome; feature: stool | host: Homo sapiens | collected 2014-03-20 | reverse complement strand
GCAAAATCAGAACTGTTGCTTGTCGTTCTTTGATTTCCGCAGCAGCTTTGAAAAATCAAAGCCGCCGTTTCTTTTTATCTTCTAATGAAATGACGCGGTATCACTGTTGAAATCGGCGGCTAAAGGAGGTAGCCGCCATGAAGCAAAAAGCATATCGACAAAATCCGACAGTTATTGACTTATCAAAAAAAGCCCGCCCACCACCGGGGGAAACTACGCTTATATATATGAACTGTCTAATCATCTGGATACTGCTTACAATGCCTATGCGCCCGTCCGGGCTTTTCGGACGGGCGCATTTTGTACGTTCAAAAAATTTTTGAAGAAATTTCAAAAAATCTTCGGCGTTTTTGAAAAACGCCGTATTGCCCCGCGAAAAGGGGGGAAGCACCACCAACTTTCCAACGAGAAAGGAGGTGAGAATGTGGAACCTAATAGCAGGGAGTTTTACAAACAGTGTGCTTTTCAGAAGTTTTGTAATACGGTATTGCACAATGAAGCTTGCGACACCCATAGAGAACTTCGCAGACACAAGGCAAAGGAAGTGACCTTTTCCGACATGACCTTAGACGAAGCGCGGCAGCTTCATACGTTTGATGAATATTTCAAACGTGAAGCCGCCGAAACCGTCTTTGAGAAAGCCGGGAAGAAAATCACGCCAAAGCTGCTTCTTGAAGCAATCCGTACTTTGCCGGAAGAAAAGCGCAAAGCCGTACTCCTGTACTATTTCGAGGGAATGAACGACACCGAGATTGCGGAGCTGTTCGATACGTCGAGAAGCACGATACAGTACAGGCGGACAAGCTCTTTTGAGAAATTAAGAAAATATCTGGAGGAAAATGCTGATGAATGGGACGAATGGTAACGAACCCGGCTACCCGGAAAATGCCCTTGTTCCTTATCCTGTCATTGTGGCAGCGACAAAGGGCGACCCGGACGCCATGAAGATTGTCTTGCAGCATTTCAGCGGCTACATAGCCCGCCTCTCCATGCGGAAGCTGTACGACGAGCGCGGGAACGTCTATTTTGGCGTAGACCACGACATTCGGGAACGGCTGCAAGCAAAACTGATGATGGCTGTCCTCACCTTTAAGGCAGAGGAATAAACCGCAGCGGCGGGACGCTTTCTCTCCAATGTCATTTAGTTAAGACATTGAGTCGGCAGCCTCTTGCAGAGCAAGGTATATAAAAATATATACCCTGCTCTTTTTTTGTAAAAAATCCTTGACAAATATAGAAAAATTTGCGGCGAAGCCACTTAAATGTATTACATTTTGGAGGTAACGCTTATGATATTTGCGGAACATGTAAAAAACAAATTGTCATCTTTAATCCATGAAATGGCGACCGCCCCATGGTTGTTTTCAAAAAATCCAGAAGTTGATTTTTCACGGAACAGAAAACTTGATTTTGTATCTACAATTCAATTTCTTCTTTCTATGGAAAGTGGAAGCTTAAAAAAAGAATTGCTGGATTATTTCCAGTTCTCTGTCGATACCCCGTCTGCTTCAGCGTTCTGTCAACAGAGAAACAAACTACTTCTGGAGGCATTCCAGTTTTTGTTTTATGAATTTAATTCTTGTTTCTCATTCGAAAAAAAGTATAAGGATTATCAACTATTAGCTTGTGATGGCTCAGATTTGAACATTGCCCGTAATCCAAACGATGCAGGCACTTATTTTCAGTCTCAACCAACTGATCGGGGATTTAATCAGATTCATCTGAATGCTCTTTTCGACCTGTGCGAGAAGCGATATATTGATCTTGTGATACAACCTGCAAGGCTAGAAAACGAATCATTGGCAATGACACAAATGATTGACCGTTATAAAGGAGAGAAAAAAACAATTTTTATCGCAGACAGAGGATATGAAACATATAACATTTTTGCGCATGTCCAAGAAAAAGGAATGTATTATCTGATTCGTGTAAAGGATGGCGGTGGGGGAAGCATGACAGGAAGTTTTGACCTTCCTGATGAAAATGAGTTTGACCACGACATGCAACTTATATTAACCCGAAAACAGACAAAAGATGTGAAAGCTAAACCCAAAAAATTTAAATTTATTGCAAAATCCAGTCCATTTGACTATCTGGATTTATATGACAAAAAATTTTATACGTTGAATTTTAGAGTAGTAAGGTTTGCCATTTCAGAAGATTCATATGAAAGTATAATTACCAATCTTCCAAAGGAAGATTTTCCAGTAGAAGAAATAAAGAAGGTTTATGCAATGCGATGGGGCATCGAAACATCGTTCAGGGAATTGAAATATGCTATCGGATTATGTTGCTTTCATTCAAAAAAGGTGGAGTATATCATGCAAGAAATATACGCACGTTTAATCCTTTACAATTATTGTGAGCTCATTACAATGCATGTAATAATCCAACAAAAAGGTACAAAACATGTTTATCAAATGAATTACACAATAGCAATTCATATATGTCGTTATTTCCTGCGAAATGACATTTCCCCACCTGACGTTGAGACGCTGATACAGAAGAATCTTTTACCTGTAAGACCCGGGCGTTCCGACCCTCGCAAAGTCAAGCCTAAGTCAGCAGTAAGTTTTCTGTATCGAGTTGCATAACATCGATAAAAGTATATCGTTAATTTAGGCAGATAGCAATCTGTCTTTTTGTGCTGCATAAATATAAGAGCAAGTTTTTATAAAAGAAAAATCAGGCAAAGATAGTGAATTTTCTACCTCTGCCTGATAGGAATACATCTGCTTAATGTCTTAACTAAATGACATTGGCCATGAATCCGCAATGTCATTAAGTTAAGATATTAAAAATGTATTCTCTTATAGAGCAAGGTATATAGAAAAATGTACCCTGCTCTTTTTTTGTGATTTTTGTGATTTAAAAAAAATGGTTGACAAATACCAAAAAAATTGCGGCGAAGCCCCTTGTTTATAGGAGGTGACGTCGTGAATACACACGCTAATGAACTTAAAAATTGTTTACTAAAGATTATTGATGAAATGGCGCTTTCTTCTGACATCTTTAATCTTTCAGGAAAACCGGCTTTTTGTCGTAAAAGTAAATTTAACTTTTCTACGTTGATTCAATTTATTCTTTCTTTTGGAAGCAACAGTCTTGGACATGAGATAGGAGAATTTTTTGAATATAGGAAAGGGTTTCCAACTGTGTCAGCATTTGTCCAACAAAGAAAAAAACTCAGTTACACTGCCTTAGAACATTTGTTTTATCGCTTTAATGAATGTACATTTAAAAAACCTGTCCTTTATAAAAATTATCGTTTACTTGCAATTGATGGAAGTGATTTTTCACTACCTTACAACTCTCAAGAAGATAATGTTATGGGGGATAATCATTTTTCGACCCTCCATTTGAATGCACTTTTTGATGTTTGTAGTAAAAGCTTTTTGGATGTCATTGTTCAAAAGGGATTGCACGAAAACGAAACAGGTGCAGCATGTGAACTTGTGGATCGAATCAGTGAAAAACATCCTGTTATAATCATGGCAGACCGTGGTTATGAGAACTATAATCTTTTCGCTCATATTGAAGAGAGACTTTTTGATTATGTTGTAAGAGTCAGAGATTCTGATAATTCCTGTATGGTTTCTGGGTTAAATCTTCCTAAAACAGAGGAATATGATATTACAAAACGGGTGGTATTAACCAGACATTTCTCTGGTCCAGCTGCGATTAACACAGAAAAATATAAGTATCTTTCAAAGAAGTCCCGGTTTGATTATATTGAAAATAGCAAAAGTCCTGATTATGAGATAACAATACGGTTTGTCAGGTTCCTTTTAGATGACAATACATATGAAGTTATTGCAACGAGCCTTCCAGAAGAAATATTTTCAATGGAAGATTTGAAAGAAATCTATCATCAAAGATGGGGAATAGAAACTGGCTTCAGAGAATTGAAATATGTTCTTGGATTGTCAGCATTTCATTCTAAACAGGAGAATTCTATTTTACAGGAAATATACGCAAGATTAGTTATGTACAACTTTAGCATGTTGATTGCTCAACATGTAAAACCAAAAGAAAAAGATCTGAAGTATAGACTACAGATCAATTTCACGCAGGCTACCAAAATCTGTTTGAACTTTTTCAGGTACAAAGGAAAGGAGCCTCCTTATGATATTGAAGCCACAATTCAACGATTCTTACTCCCAATAAGACCCAACCGAAAACGACAGCGAGTTTCTGTCAGTACATGTGTGGTTTCATTCAATTATAGATTAGCATAAATCAGAAATAATTCAATCTTTTTTACTCCTCCGATTCCGAAGGAGTTATTGTGCTATCAAAAAACCAAACGAAATTTTTCTTGTAATACAAAATCAGAGCATATCCGAATTAGATATACTCTGATTTGTATATTTTTGTTTTGGATTGCCATTTACATCATTTTAACTTAATGACATTGGGCTTTTGCTGCCCCATCTTTTAGAAAGGACAGACAACATGAAGAAAATACGAAGCTATACCAGTATCTGGTCGGTGGAAAAGGTACTCTATTCCATCAATGATTTTAAGCTGCCATTCCCCATCACGTTCACACAGATGGCGTGGTTCGTAGTATCGGTGTTTGCAGTTATGCTCTTGGGGAACCTCCCTCCCCTTTCGTTCATTGACGGGGCATTTTTGAAATATTTCGGCGTACCCTTTGCCCTCACTTGGTTCATGTGCCAAAAGACCTTTGACGGGAAGAAGCCTTACGGCTTCCTGAAATCCGTACTGGCATATCTGGTACGCCCGAAACTGACCTATGCAGGAAAGCCCGTGAAGCTGGAAAAGGAATATCCGGCACAGCCCATCACGGCAGTAAGGAGTGATATTTATGGCATATCCGATTAAGTATATCGAAAATAACCTTGTGTTCAACCATGACGGGGAGTGCTTTGCTTACTATGAGCTGCTTCCCTACAACTATTCCTTTTTAAGCCCCGAACAGAAATATCAGGTACACGATTCCTTCCGGCAGCTTATCGCCCAGAACAGGGACGGGAAGATTCACGCCCTGCAAATCAGCACGGAATCCAGCATACGGGCGGCACAGGAACGCTCCAAACAGGAAGTGACAGGCAAGCTAAAGGACGTTGCCTGTGCAAAGATTGACGCACAGACCGAAGCCCTCATTTCCATGATAGGGGAAAATCAGGTGGACTACCGTTTTTTTATCGGCTTTAAGCTGCTTGTCAATGAGCAGGAAGTCACCATGAAGCAGTTTCGCAGGGAAGCAAAGACCGCCGTTTCCGATTTCCTCCATGAAGTCAACCACAAGCTCATGGGGGATTTTGTTTCCATGAGCAATGAGGAAATCTGGCGGTTTCAGAAGATGGAAAAACTGCTGGAAAATAAAATCTCACGCCGCTTTAAAGTCCGGCGGCTTGATAAGGACGATTTTGGCTATCTGATTGAGCATTTATACGGGCAGACCGGAACCGCCTACGAAGATTATGAGTATTACCTGCCGAAGAAGCGGTTTCAGGAGGAAACGCTGGTGAAATACTATGACCTCATCAAACCCACCCGTTGTCTGATAGAGGAAAACCAGCGGTATCTGAAAATCGAACAGGAAGACGGGACAGTTTATGCCGCCTACTTTACCATCAACAGCATTGTGGGGGAACTGGACTTTCCATCCTCGGAAATCTTTTACTATCAGCAGCAGCAATTCACCTTTCCCATTGATACCTCTATGAATGTGGAGATTGTGACAAACCGGAAAGCCCTCTCCACGGTGCGGAACAAGAAAAAAGAGCTGAAAGATTTGGACAACCACGCATGGCAGAATGACAGTGAAACCAGTACAAACGTGGTGGACGCTTTAGACAGCGTAAATGAACTGGAATCCACCTTAGACCAGAGCAAGGAATCCATGTATAAGCTGTCCTATGTGGTGCGTGTGACGGCTCCCGACTTGGAGGAACTGAAACGCCGCTGCAATGAGGTGAAAGATTTTTATGACGATTTGAACGTGAAGCTGGTTCGCCCCTTTGGGGATATGCTGGGGCTGCATGGGGAATTTCTCCCTGCCAGCAAACGGTATCTGAACGATTACATCCAGTATGTCACCAGTGACTTCCTTGCTGGTCTTGGCTTCGGGGCAACCCAGATGTTGGGGGAACCGGAGGGTATTTATATTGGGTACAGCCTTGATACAGGAAGAAATGTGTACTTAAAGCCTGCCCTTGCCAGTCAAGGGGTAAAAGGCTCCGTCACCAACGCCCTTGCTGCCGCTTTTGTCGGCTCCCTCGGCGGCGGAAAATCATTCAGCAACAACATGATAGTCTATTATTCCGTATTGTTTGGGGCACAGGCACTCATTGTTGACCCGAAAGCGGAACGGGGACGCTGGAAAGAAACCCTGCCGGAAATCGCCCATGAAATCAATATCGTAAACCTGACCTCAGAGGAACAGAACAGGGGCTTACTCGACCCGTATGTGATTATGGAGAACCCAAAGGATTCCGAATCACTGGCAATCGACATCCTGACCTTTTTAACGGGCATTTCCAGCCGTGACGGGGAAAAGTTCCCTGTTCTTCGGAAAGCCATCCGTGCAGTAACAAACAGTGAGGAACGGGGGCTTTTCAAAGTGATTGAGGAACTTCGGGCGGAGGGAACCACCATCAGCACCAGCATAGCCGACCATATCGAATCCTTTACGGACTATGACTTTGCACACCTGCTCTTTTCGGATGGGGATGTCACACAGTCCATCAGCCTTGAAAAGCAGCTCAATATCATTCAGGTAGCGGATTTGGTGCTGCCGGATAAGGAAACCTCATTTGAAGAATACACCACAATGGAGCTGCTTTCCGTGGCAATGCTCATTGTAATCAGCACCTTTGCCCTCGACTTCATCCACACCGACCGCAGCGTGTTTAAGATTGTGGATTTGGACGAAGCATGGAGCTTCTTACAGGTAGCACAGGGCAAGACCCTCTCTATGAAGCTGGTTCGTGCCGGACGTGCCATGAACGCAGGCGTTTACTTTGTCACCCAGAACACGGACGATTTGCTGGATGAAAAGCTGAAAAACAATCTGGGCTTGAAGTTTGCGTTCCGTTCCACGGACATCAACGAAATCAAGAAGACCCTCGCCTTTTTCGGGGTAGATTCCGAAGATGAAAACAACCAGAAGCGGCTCCGTGACTTGGAAAACGGACAGTGCCTTATCAGTGATTTGTACGGGCGTGTAGGAGTGATACAGTTCCATCCTATCTTTGAAGACCTGTTCCATGCCTTTGATACCAGACCGCCCGTGAGAAAAGAGGTGGAATGATGGTGATACATAGAACTTCCAACGGGCAGCAACTCCCTGTTCCCCATCACGCAAAAAAGAGATTGTCTTGGAAGATGGCAGGAAAAGTGATTGGCAGGGTGCTTCTGGCACTCCTGCTCATCCTCCTGCTGCTGGCAGTCTTCGGCACAGCCGCCCACGCTGCCGGACTGGTGGATGATACGGTGGACGCTGCCAACGAATACAGCAAATATCCTCTGGACAACTACCAGCTTGATTTTTATGTGGACAGCGGATGGGACTGGCTCCCGTGGAACTGGCTGGACGGTATCGGAAAACAGGTGATGTACGGGCTGTATGCCATCACAAATTTTATCTGGACAATCAGCCTGTACCTTTCCAACGCCACGGGGTATCTGATTCAGGAAGCCTACTCGCTGGACTTCATTTCCTCTACGGCGGATTCCATTGGGAAAAATATGCAGACCCTTGCAGGCGTTACCACAGGCGGCTTGTCCTCGGAGGGATTTTATATCGGGTTCCTGCTGATTCTCATTCTGGTGGTGGGGATTTACGTTGCCTACACAGGGCTTATCAAACGGGAAACCACAAAAGCCATCCATGCCGTTGTGAATTTCGTGGTGGTGTTCGTGCTGTCCGCTGCCTTTATCGCTTATGCTCCTGATTATATCGGGAAAATCAATGAATTTTCCGCAGACATCAGCAATGCCAGCCTGACCCTTGGCACAAAGATTGTGCTGCCGAACTCGGAAAGTCAAGGAAAAGACAGCGTAGATTTGATACGGGACAGCCTGTTTTCCATACAGGTCAAGCAGCCGTGGCTCCTGCTGCAATACGGCAACTCGGATGTGGAAAACCTTGGGGCTGACCGCGTGGAACGCCTGCTCTCAACCAGCCCAGACGAAAACAACGGGCAGGACAGGGAAGAAATCGTGGTGGAGGAAATCGAAGACAGGGAAAACACCAACCTTACCATCACAAAAACCATCAACCGCTTGGGAACCGTATTCTTCCTGTTTATGTTCAATATCGGTATCTCCGTTTTTGTATTCCTACTCACGGGGATAATGATTTTTTCACAGGTGCTTTTTATCATCTACGCCATGTTCCTGCCTGTGAGCTTCCTCCTCAGCATGGTTCCCTCTTTTGAGGGGATGTCAAAACGTGCCATCACGAAACTGTTCAACACCATCCTTACCAGAGCCGGAATCACCCTGATTATCACGGTAGCGTTCAGCATTTCCACCATGCTCTACAACCTGTCTGGGGAATATCCGTTCTTCCTAACGGCGTTCTTGCAGATAGTGACCTTTGCCGGAATTTATTTCAAGCTGGGGGATTTGATGGGGATGTTCTCCTTACAAAGTGGGGATTCCCAAAGCATGGGGAGCCGTATCATGCGAAGACCCCGTATGCTCATGCACGCCCATATGCACCGTTTACAGCATAAGTTAGGACGTTCTGTGGCGGCTCTTGGGGCTGGTACGGCTGCCTACCACGCAGGAAAACAGGCTGGCTCAGACCAGAGAACTGCTTCCAGCTCCGGTTCTTCCAAACGGACACAGGCAGACCACAGCAGACCAGATGGGCAGGCAGCACCGGAAAAGGAATCCGCATGGAAACGGGCTGGTTCTGCGGTAGGTGCGGTGGCAGATACCAAAGATAAGATAGCCGATACTGCCGGACAGCTTCGGGAGCAGGCAAAGGATTTGCCTGTCAATGCAAAGTACGCCCTTTACCACGGGAAAACACAGGTATCAGAGGGAGTACGGGATTTTACTTCCAGCGTGACCCAGACCCGAACTGCCAGAGCCGAACAGCGAAACACACAGGCAGAAAGCCGCAGACAGACCATTGCAGAACGCATGGCGGAACTGGAACAGGCAAAACAGCCGCAAAAGACAGCTTCCGAAGTACCCAAAGGGGCGGCTCCTGTCCATGAACGCCCTGTTACTGCAAAGCAGCCGGAAGATTTCCGACATCATGCAGGAAAACCAGCCATGCAGCCAGCTTCCCCATCCATCAGGGAACGGGGACAGGTTCCTTATGGGGGAACTGTGGCAGAACGGGCTTCGGTTCCGGTAGTAAAGGCAGCTTCCATCCACCATGAACAGATACCGTCTGCAAGGACAGAACGCCAGATACTCCCTCCGGCTTCCCCAGACAAACCAGAGGAAAGACAAAAGGCAAATACGGCTCCTGTGATACCGGAAAGAAAACGGGCTGCCCCTGCGGTAAAAGAATCGAACTTTACCATCCGGCGTACCACCGCCAGAAAGGAGTGGACAAAAACGGTAACAGCGGCTGCCAAACAAAAGAAAGGGGAGAAACCATGAAGTTAAGACACCTTTTCTTTGCCTGTTCCGGCGTGTTCGTGATGATGTTCTCCCTGCTCCTTTTGGTGGTGATTGTCTTCTCGGATGAGGAAGACGGAGGAAGCGGCGGAAACCTTATCTATGGGGGCGTGAGCGTATCACAGGAAGTCCTCGCCCATAAGCCTATGCTGGAAAAGTATGCAAGGGAATATGGCATAGAGGAATACTTAAATGTGCTGCTCGCCATCATTCAGGTGGAATCCGGCGGCACGCTGGAAGACGTTATGCAGTCCTCGGAATCTCTGGGGCTTCCCCCGAACTCCCTTAGCACAGAGGAATCCATCAAACAGGGCTGCAAATATTTCTCGGAACTGCTCGCAGCGGCAGAAGCAAAGGGCTGTGACTTAAACAGTGTGGTTCAGTCCTACAACTATGGCGGCGGTTTCCTAGACTATGTGGCAGGACGTGGGAAAAAATACACCTTTGAACTGGCAGAGAGCTTTGCAAGGGACAAATCCGGCGGAAAGAAAGTCACCTACACCAACCCTGTTGCGGTAGAGAAAAACGGGGGCTGGCGGTATTCCTACGGAAATATGTTCTATGTCCTCTTGGTATCGCAATACCTGACCGTGGCACAGTTTGATGATGAAACGGTACAGGCTATCATGGAGGAAGCCTTAAAGTATGAGGGCTGGACGTATGTGTACGGGGGCGATTCCCCCTCCACTTCCTTTGACTGTTCGGGACTGGTGCAGTGGTGCTATGGCAAGGCAGGAATCGCCCTGCCACGGACAGCACAGGAACAGTACAAAGTGACGCAGCACATCCCCCTGTCCGAAGCAAAAGCAGGGGATTTAGTCTTTTTCCACTCCACCTACAACGCCGGAACCTACATCACCCATGTGGGGCTGTATGTGGGAAATAACCGGATGTACCATGCCGGAAATCCCATTGGTTACGCAGACCTGACAGGCTCCTACTGGCAACAGCACCTTGCCGGAGCCGGACGAATCAAACAATAAGAAAGGATGAACCGATATGATTCAGATTAGAAAAGAGGAAAACCAGAAAAAGCAGAAAGAAAAGAAGCTGAAAGTTTACAAAGTCAATACTCATAAAAAAACCGTGATTGCCCTGTGGGTGCTGCTGGCAGTGAGCTTCCTGTTTGCCGTCTATAAGAATTTCACGGCGATAGACATTCATACTGTCCATGAAACCAAAGTAATTGAGGAACAAATCCTCGACACTCACAAGATAGAGAATTTTGTGGAGAATTTCGCAGAAGTCTACTATTCATGGGAACAGTCCGCCGCTTCCATTGACAACCGGACAAACGCTTTAAAAGGGTATCTCACCGGAGAGCTGCAAGCCCTGAATGTAGATACTGTCCGAAAGGACATCCCCGTATCGTCTGCCCTGACCGATTTTCAGATATGGGAAATCACAGAAGAAAAGGAGCAGCATTATCAAGTGACCTATACGGTGGAACAGCGTATCACAGAGGGGGAATCCAGTAAAACCGTCCGTTCCGCCTATCAGGTGACGGTCTATGTGGACGGCTCTGGAAACCTGACGATTATCCAGAACCCAACCATCACCAGCGTTCCCGTAAAATCCGGCTATACGCCAAAAGCAGTACAAAGTGACGGTACGGTGGATTCCATCACCACGGAGGACATCAACGAATTTCTCACTACCTTTTTCAAGCTGTACCCTACGGCAACCGCAAAGGAACTGACCTATTATGTAAATGAGGGTGTGCTGAAAACTGTGGGAAAAGAGTATATTTTCTCGGAACTGGTAAATCCGGTTTATAACCGAAACGGAAATCAGGTGACAGCTTCCCTTGCAGTAAAATATCTGGATAACCAGACCATGACAACACAGGTATCACAGTTTAACCTTGTACTGGAAAAGAACGGGGAAAACTGGAAGATTGTGAAATAAGCTATATAAAACAGAAGACACATTGTATTTCTCAAAAAATTACAATGTGTCTTCTCATTTTAAAATTCTGTTCTGGACATTCACCTGTCCTCTGCTTCGACTTCGGCTATCTCTTTTGCTGTGGCGGTGACTACCCGTATTCCTTTCTCACTCATACTATCAAGCAATGTATCAAGTTGTCTGCGTTGTGTATCTTTTTCCGCGGATTTATTCGGAAAAAAGAATTGGTCTACGGATATATCATAACGTGT
>OLKG01002047.1_pt1 | contig 11930 bp, 10 predicted proteins | sample 1603371 | NCBI WGS metagenome assembly OLKG01 (sample SAMN04168657, study PRJEB22393) | human gut metagenome | biome: human gut microbiome; feature: stool | host: Homo sapiens | collected 2014-03-20 | reverse complement strand
GAAACGAAGCCATCGCCCACGCAGCTATCCGTTGCGGTGCGGACGGATACTTCGGTTATCCTATTACTCCCCAATCGGAAGTGTTGGAAACACTTGCTGAACTGAAACCGTGGGAAACAACCGGCATGGTAGTACTCCAGGCAGAAAGTGAAGTGGCAGCTATCAATATGGTATATGGAGGCGCAGGCAGCGGAAAGATGGTAATGACATCGTCTTCAAGTCCCGGCGTCAGTCTGAAACAGGAAGGTATATCTTACATTGCAGGTGCCGAACTTCCTTGTCTGATTGTAAACGTGATGCGTGGCGGTCCCGGATTAGGAACCATCCAACCGAGTCAGGCCGACTATTTCCAGACAGTGAAGGGCGGTGGTCATGGCGACTACAAGCTAATCGCTCTTGCTCCGGCATCTGTACAGGAAATGGCAGATTTCGTGGCATTGGGATTCGAACTGGCTTTCAAATATCGTAATCCAGCCATTATTCTTGCTGACGGTGTGATCGGACAGATGATGGAAAAGGTTGTTCTTCCTGCACAAAAGCCACGCCGCACAGAAGCGGAAGTGATTGAGCAATGTCCGTGGGCTGCTACCGGAAAGGCTAAAGATCGCAAACCGAACATCATCACTTCTTTGGAACTGAAACCGGAAGCAATGGAAATCAACAACCTCCGCTTCCAGGCTAAGTATCGCCAAATCGAAGAAAACGAAGTACGTTTTGAAGAAATAAACTGTGAAGATGCAGAATATCTGATTATTGCTTTTGGCTCAATGGCACGTATCGGTCAGAAAGCCATGGAGCTGGCTCGTGAGAAAGGTATCAAGGTAGGTATCCTTCGTCCGATTACTTTGTGGCCGTTCCCTACAAAGGCTATTGCCGCTTATGCTGACAAAGTAAAAGGTATGCTTGTTACGGAGTTGAATGCCGGACAGATGATTGAAGATGTCCGCCTGGCTGTTAACGGTAAAATAAAGGTAGAGCATTTCGGACGTCTCGGTGGTATCGTCCCCGACCCGGATGAAATTGTAACTGCTTTGGAAGAAAAAATAATCAAATAACGAAACGATGAATCCCGATAAAATAAGAAACGTACTGAACATCCTTTTCATGATTCTGGCTGTTGCAGCCATTATCACCTATTTCGTTGTAGGAAAGGAAGATTTCAAAATGTTTATCTACGTATGCGGCGCGGCAATCTTTGTCAAGCTGATGGAGTTTTTTATACGGTTCACCAACAGATAAGGAGAAGAAGTTATGACTAAAGAAGAAATAATCAAACCCGAGAATCTGGTTTACAAAAAACCGACTCTGATGAACGATAACGCCATGCACTACTGCCCGGGTTGCAGTCACGGTGTGGTACACAAACTCATTGCCGAAGTCATTGAGGAAATGGGTATGGAAGATAAAACTGTGGGAATCTCTCCGGTGGGATGTGCAGTGTTTGCCTACAACTATCTTGATATTGACTGGCAGGAAGCAGCACACGGACGTGCTCCTGCTGTGGCGACTGCTGTGAAACGCCTGTGGCCGGACCGTCTTGTTTTCACTTATCAGGGCGACGGTGACTTGGCTTGCATCGGTACAGCCGAAACAATCCACGCTTTGAACCGTGGTGAAAATATCACGATTATCTTTATCAATAATGCGATCTACGGTATGACAGGCGGCCAGATGGCTCCGACTACACTGGTAGGCATGAAGAGCTCGACTTGTCCTTACGGACGTGACGTTGAACTTCACGGCTATCCATTGAAGATTACTGAAATCGCAGCCCAACTGGAAGGAACTGCTTATGTAACCCGTCAGTCCGTACAATCCGTACCGGCTATCCGTAAGGCTAAGAAGGCAATCCGCAAGGCTTTTGAGAACTCCATGAACGGTAAAGGTTCCAACCTGGTAGAAATCGTTTCCACTTGTAGTTCAGGCTGGAAGATGACTCCGGAGAAGGCGAACAAATGGATGGAAGAACACATGTTCCCATTCTATCCGCTGGGTGATTTAAAAGATAAAGAATAACGCTAAAAGTCAACAGAACAATGAAAGAAGAAATAATTATAGCAGGATTCGGTGGACAAGGCGTATTGTCTATGGGTAAGATTCTGGCTTATTCCGGTTTGATGGAAGGCAAGGAAGTGAGCTGGATGCCGGCATACGGTCCAGAACAACGGGGTGGTACTGCCAACGTTACAGTAATCGTTAGCGATGACAAGATATCTTCACCGATTCTTAGTAAATACGATGCCGCCATCATCTTGAACCAGCCTTCACTCGAAAAGTTTGAAAGTAAGGTGAAACCCGGTGGTATCTTGATTTATGACGGTTACGGAATTATCAACCCTCCTACCCGCAAAGACATCAAAGTATACCGTATTGACGCAATGGATGCAGCCAACGAAATGAACAACGCTAAAGCGTTCAACATGATCGTATTAGGCGGTCTGCTGAAACTTCGTCCGATTGTTACTTTAGAAAATGTCATCAAAGGCTTGAAAAAGACTTTGCCGGAACGCCACCACCACTTGATTCCTATGAACGAGGAAGCTATCAAGAAAGGCATGGAGCTTATCCGAGAAGTTTAATTAATGGATAGTGAACAATGGATAATTGATAATTATTAGCTACGTGTTGTACGTATGCAACATAATTTTCAATTATCCATTATCATTAAATCAATTAAAGTAAGTATCTTTGCCTCCAATTATGAGACGAATCTTACTATTATATATATTACTTACCGTTATAGGTCTGACAAGTGTTCATGCACAGTTCGACAATGGTCGCCAGGTAATTGACGAAAACGGCTATGACCAATACGGCAACCAGGTAGACCCTGCCATGATTCCGGACAAACTGGACAGTGCAAATGTTGAGATACAGGGATTGCCTCCTAAATTATATATGTGGCGTATCAAAAACCAGTTGGGCGACCGGACTATGATTCCGGCGGATACTGCATATCATCATTTCCAGAACACGAACCTGACTGACGGGCTGACCGGACATTACAATTATCTGGCCAATATGGGTTCTCCCCGTATGTCACGTATTTTCTTCGACCGTCGTGACCCTGAGCCAACTATTTTCATGGAGCCTTTCTCCAGTTTCTTTATCCGTCCTACGGAATTCAACTTTACGAACAGTAACGTACCTTATACCAACCTGACATATCACAAAGCCGGTAACAAGGTGAACGGGGAAGAACGTTTCAAATCATACTTCTCTGTCAATGTAAACAAACGTCTGGCTTTCGGCTTCAACATAGACTATCTGTACGGACGGGGATATTACAATAATCAAAGCACATCACATTTCAATGCAGCTTTTTTCGGTAGTTATATCGGCGACCGCTACCAAATGCAAGCCATATACAGCAATAACTATCTGAAAACAAACGAGAACGGAGGTATCGAAGATGACCGATATATCACTGCACCGGAGGAAATGGCACAAGGTCAAAGGGAGTATGAATCAACGAATATTCCTACCATACTAAGCGCTACGACCAACCGTAACCACGACTTTTACGTTTTTCTGACTCAACGCTATAACTTGGGATTCAAACGGGATATACCACAGGCTGAAAACGACACCATGCCCGCCAAACAGGAATTCGTTCCGGTCACCAGTTTTATACATACCGTTCAAGTGGAACGTGCACGGCATAGTTTCCATTCTGAAGATGACGTGAAAGATTACTATCAGAACACTTATTTAGAACCTGATAATCCATTAGTAAAAGACAGTACGACCTATATAGGAATCAAAAACACCGTAGGTATTGCTCTGTTGGAAGGGTTCAATAAATATGCCAAAGCCGGACTGACGGCATTTGCCTCCTATAAAATCAGCAAATATACACTGATGAACCTGGAAGGCATAGGTAATGACAAATACAATGAGAATGAGATATTCGTAGGAGGCGAATTGTCCAAACGTGAAGGTAATGTACTCCATTATCATGCCATCGGTGAAGTGGGACTGGGAGGAAAAGCAATCGGACAGTTCAATGTGAAAGGCGATATAGACCTGAACTTTCCTCTGTGGAAAGATACGGTCAGTCTTATAGCCCGTGGAGAGGTCAGCAATAAACTGGCTCCGTTCTATATGCGCCACTATCACTCCAAGCATTTCTGGTGGGACAATGATATGGACAAGGAGTTTCGCACCCGCATTGAAGGAGAGTTGAGCATTGCCCGCTGGAGGACAAAATTGAAAGCAGGAGTCGAGAATATAAAGAACTATACTTATTTCAATCAACAAGCATTGCCCGAACAAAAAAGCGGAAGTCTGCAAGTGTTGTCAGCAAGTCTTAATCAGGACTTCAAATTGGGTATCTTCCACTTGGACAATGAGGTGACCTGGCAGAAGTCCAGCGACCAGACCGTGCTTCCCTTGCCGGACCTCTCGCTATATCATAACTTTTATATGCAGTTCAAACTGGCAAAAAAAGTGCTCAGCGTACAATTAGGTGCCGATCTGAGATACTTTACCAAATACAATGCCCCTGCATATATGCCCGCCATTCAGAACTTCCACCTGCAACCGACAGACGACCAAGTAGAGATAGGCGGCTATCCTATTGTAAATGTTTACGCGAACTTACATTTAAAGCGTACACGTTTCTATGTAATGATGTATCACGTGAATCAAGGAATGAGCAGACCGAATTATTTCCTGTCTCCTCATTACCCTATCAACCCACGTGTGCTGAAATTCGGCCTTTCATGGAACTTCTATGATTGATAAAACTTCTACAGCTTATGGTGACACGCCCCAAAATAAGATTGCTCAGATATCTGATACCTGTAATTATCGTACTGGCACTACTCTTCTGTTTCCGTCGATGCGACAATCAGCAAAAACAACCGCTTCCCCCACGCGACTATGCAGATATTATCAGAGAAGGTGTATTACGTGTAGCGACAGAGTATAATTCCATCAGTTTTTATGTAGACGGGGATACGGTTGCAGGGTTTAATTATGAACTGATACAGGCATTCGGCCGAGATAAAGGACTAAGAGTTGACATCAGCCCTTATATGAGTTTTGAGGATCGTCTGAGAGGATTGAGCGAGGACCGTTATGACGTAATAGCATACGGTATATTAGCAACCAGCAAATTGAAGGATTCCTTACTGCTCACCTCTCCCATCGTGCTCAACAAACAAGTGCTGGTACAACGGAAAGCAACCGTAGAAAACGATTCCCTTTACATACGCAGTCAATTGGATTTAGAGCAAAAAACACTCCATGTTATAAAGGGTTCCCCGTCAATCTTGCGTATTCAGAACTTGGGAAATGAGATTGGAGATACCATTTATATAAAGGAAATAGAAAAATACGGCCCGGAACAATTGATTTCGCTTGTGGCACATGGAGACATCGACTATGCCGTATGTGATGAAAGTATCGCACAGGCTGCCGCTGATTCTTTGCCGCAAATAGATATCAATACGGCAATCAGTTTCACACAATTCTACTCATGGGCAGTCAGCAAACAATCACCTGTCTTACTCGACAGTTTGAATGCATGGCTGGATAGATTCCAGAAGGAAGAAGAATATCAAAAGATTTACAAGAAATACTATGATAAAAAATAACCTTATCAATCTACTTACTAAACGAAAACAATCCTATACTTTTTCCCCATTGGCATATTGTCCTTCATCCCCGGGCTTATCTCTACTCACCTGCCTTTATACTGCAAATAGGATATGCTTTCACAAGAGCAAAGGTCCTATCCACCCGAAACGGAAAATCTATTCCATACAAACAACATCTCCATTTTAGCAAAATAGAGGCTTTATTTTCCAAATTCCTCCACTAAGTTAATAATCAATAAAGTTGCTCTTGACAAAAAATTGCTTTATCTTTGGAGTTTATTAGAATAAGCAAATAGGTAATTGTATTATGAGTGAAAAGATAATCAAGTGGGGATTCATCGGCTGCGGAGAAGTGACGAAAACTAAAAGCGGCCCTGCTTTCCAAAAAGTAGAACATTCGGAAGTAGTAGCCGTGATGAGCCGTGACGGTGCGAAAGCAAAAGCATACGCCAAAGAGAGAGGTATCAAGAGATGGTATGACGATGCACAAGAACTTATAGATGATCCGGAAGTGAATGCTATCTATATCGCTACTCCTCCCTCATCCCATGCTACATACGCCATCATGTCGATGAAAGCAGGTAAGCCTGCCTATATTGAGAAACCGATGGCCGTCACATACGAAGAATGTACGCGCATTAACCGCATATCCAAAGAAACGGGAGTTCCCTGTTTCGTTGCATACTACCGCCGTTATCTTCCCTACTTCCAGAAAGTAAAAGAATTGGTAGAAAACGGAACTATCGGTAACGTAATCAATGTACAGATCCGTTTTGCCCAACCGCCACGTGACTTGGATTATAACCGTGAAAATCTTCCCTGGCGTGTACAGGCTGACATTGCAGGCGGTGGTTATTTCTACGACCTTGCTCCGCATCAGATTGATTTATTACAGGATATGTTCGGATGTATCCTCGAAGCAAACGGCTACAAGAGCAATCGCGGCGGGCTTTATCCTGCCGAAGATACGTTGAGCGCTTGTTTCCAGTTCGATAACGGATTGGTAGGCAGTGGTTCCTGGTGCTTTGTTGCTCATGATTCAGCTCGCGAAGACCGTATAGAGATTATTGGGGACAAAGGAATGATTTGTTTTTCTGTCTTCACTTACGAACCTATCGGCCTGCACACAGAAAAAGGAAGGGAAGAAATCTGTATCGGCAACCCGGAACATGTACAGCAACCTCTTATCCAAGCGGTAGTAGACCATTTATTGGGAAAATCTATCTGTTCTTGCGACGGTGAAAGTGCGACACTGACCAACTGGGTAATGGATAAGATTCTTGGAAAGATATAATCCTCATATTAAACTAACAATCTATTTTATACCATGACTAAAGAAGAATTGATGCGGAAAGCCATCGAGCTTTCAAAGGAGAATGTCGAGAACGGTGGAGGTCCTTTCGGTGCTGTGATTGCCACTAAAGAGGGAGAGATAGTTGCCACCGGAGTAAATCGTGTCACCGCTTCCTGCGATCCTACCGCTCATGCCGAAGTAAGCGCCATACGCGCTGCCGCTGCAAAGCTTGGTACATTCAATCTTAGCGGCTATGAGATATATACTTCTTGCGAACCTTGCCCCATGTGTTTAGGTGCCATTTACTGGGCACGGTTGGACAAAATGTACTATGGCAACAATAAAACCGACGCAAAAAATATTGGCTTCGATGATTCCTTCATCTATGATGAACTGGAACTGAAACCGGAAGAGAGAAAACTTCCTTCTGAGATTTTATTGCACGAGGAAGCTATTTCCGCTTTCAAAGCATGGATGAACAAGGAGGATAAAATAGAGTATTAGACGGACAACCGTTCTACCGGACGACTAATAGAAATCCCCGGAAGTGCTGTAGACACTCAGCATTCCAGGGATTCTTTACACACAAAAGTTATTATTGAAATTGAAAACTGATCTGGTTTAGAAACGCATACCGACTGTAAAAAGGACTTGGCTACGGGTGTTGGTTACTTTCGTAGCGTCCGGTGAAGCTATTGAAACACCTTCATCATCCACAGTTACATTAATGAATGGATAAAAATCTTCCTTATAAGTAGAGAATTTATATGCCAGGTCAGCATAAAATGTAGAACCCCGATACCCAATACCTAACGTATAGTTACTCAGCGATTTACTATTAGCGAAATCCGTATCCGTTTGAATAGAATTTATTGCCAGGTCCTTATAAGCGTCTTTCTTAAATGCCGCCGAACTGTAGTTATAACCTGCACGAAAAGCAAACTGAGGTACCACTTTATATTCCAAACCTAGTCGAGCTGTATGCACGCCTTTCAACATAGGTGTCGTACTATTCTCCCATTCGAAAGCGGAAGCATATCCATCAGGATCTCTAAATTTTATTGAAGAGTAGTCTTGATACTCATATTCCGCTCCTAAAGCTAAACTATTACCTACCGTATATCCCAAACTTACATTATAAGTCCACGGAGTCTGAAAACGAAAGCGCTGAACCATATCATCTTTACCAGGCAAATAATCACGAGAATCTATATCACGATAGGTAATCTCATTGGCTACCGGATCCCAAATATCTGATTGCATAAAAACACTTGTCTTATAATCCAGACTATAAAAAACAGGTGTATGAATAGCCAAACCTATACGGAAAGGTGAATACTCGAAAGGACGAAGAATCGCTCCGAATTTAAAATCAAAACCTGATCCGGTAATTTTATTCCAACCTTGCAGTTTATATCCTGTTTCATTACCATAATCTTCATCATACGAGGTGTACTTATTATAATCAATGGAATAAGCCCCAATTGTTAGCCCCAGATAAAAACGGTCACTGAAATTAAAAGCGATATTAAAATCATATTGATCTATGCCACCACGTTCTTCCGAATGAAAGCGTGCGTATGGACTTACTCCATCCGGAACGATTGTATTATAATAATCATAATCATAAAACAGAGGCTTTCCCTCATTATTTACTACTTGATTACCTTCCTTATCTTTATACGGAAATTCATTCTGCGTAGTTGTAAGGCTCGGACTGATTACATACCCCTCATATCCCACAGCAGAAAGCCAACCTATATCATTAGTATCAAACGGATTTCCCCAATTTGATATTCCGTCAGACAGAGAAGCCATCAAGAAGGCCTGTGAATAATTACCAAGATCACCGTTCATTTCCATATTCTTATAGAAAGACTTTGCTTTATGATAGTTAAATCCAAAATTCACATAGCGTAAGGGAGTAGTGTTTCCGATCTTTGATGAAAATACAAATCCGATATTATCAAATGAAGCCCTGTTTTTATCCGAATTCCACTTACTGCCTAAATACTTGCTTTCACTTCCATAAGATGAGAAACCGAAAGAAGTCATTATATCACTGCTACGATAGAGCCCAATACCGGCCGGATTGGTCCCTATGGTAGAAATATCTCCACCAAGTGCCCCCATAGCACCTCCCATTCCGACAAACCGGGCAGTTCCATTTAAATCTTTTCCTGTCAGTTTAGCACCATCATAAACAGTCTGTGCTAATCCCGAAGCTGCAGAAACAAATAGTCCCAATACAGCTACCATAACTATTTTTTTCATACCTTTCATTCCATTTAATTAATACCCTTCGTTTTATCTTCTACCACCGCTACGAGAAGAACCTCCTCCGCCAGAAGATCTGCCGATTCCCCCACCGGAAGAATAGCTGCCGCGCGAACTACCACCTGAAGAGGCAGGTGAATAACTGCGGGAAGATGATGAACGAGAAGTTCCATAAGATGATGAACGACGGCTACTATTACCGTTAGAATAGTTGCTGCGTGGAGTGGAAGAACTACCGCGATTGTAAGTAGATGTTCTCGTTCCACTACTGCCACTTCTCACTCCAGAAGAACGGGAATAAGAAGAACCGGTTCCTGTTCCACTAGTCCGAGTACTACTTGGCCGAGAATAAATACTGCCACGACGTGATGAATTTCCCGTACGAGTACTTGAGCCATAACGCTCATCCGAAGAACGCGTACCTACCACGCGTCTTGTTGTGCTTGTTCCCCTGCCATAAGCTGATCCGGAGGTACGAGACGAGCTACCAGTTGACCGAATAGCAGAACCACCAGAACGAGTGGCGCTTGAACCATATCGACGTACAGTAGAAGAATTTCTGTAACTGCTTTGTCCATACGAACGACGGTTTGTATAAGTCGGACCAGTCCAACGGCCTCCACCGCCCCAGCCCCAGCTAGGACCGCCGTGCCAATGATGATGATGTCCCCAATATCCACCACCATACCAGCCACCCCAGTAGCCGCCATGCCAGCCGCCCCAATAGCCCGGATAATATCCCCAAGCATAATAAGGACGACTCCAGCCCCAACCATAGTTCCAGCCCCAGCCGTATGAGCCATAACGCCAATCCCACCAAAGTGGATTACTGAATGTCGGGAATGCGTAAGCATACATACCATCGGTATATATATTCCAGTCCCAAGAATTCGGTCCGTAGACTACATCCCAATATAACGGACTGCTGATACTGATAGCGAAACGCGGATTACGGAAACGGATGATGCGTTCTGCATATTCGTAATCGTCCTGCGAACCGTTGAACTCACCGTTCACCCATTCGCCATCCAGATCCGGGCGTGATTTCTCTTTAATATATAAGGTGTCATCCTCCATCTCGAAGTCGTTTTCACGTGCATCGTAGCGGCGGTTATACTCGTCCACATCTCGGGTATTTCCTTTGCGGTCCTGAACAACAACAGTTGTTCCCGGAGACGTATAAATATTCGTCGTGGCCTGTCTCCTCACCGGTTCCTTCTTCTCTGGTGCCGGCTCTTCCTTCTCTTTGGAAGGTATGAAGTAGAGGTCATCGTCATAGCTCTGTGCCATCAAACCTATAGGGAGACACAAGGCAATCAACAATAAAAAAACAATCTTTTTCATATCTCTGTGGTTTATGGGTTTATTTTTTAATCCTTTTATTCACATTACAAAGATAAGCAAGGTATTGTTGCTTTTCGGGAGATTTTCCCCAAACAATAATAGGGAAATCCCTATTTATAAAAGATTAAGAAGCTGATAAAAGCCTTTAATACTTTACCTCAATGAATAAAAAACAGAAGGATGCAGGGAATTGTTTCCGGGAGAAGAAAAGTTAACCATGAAGGTGGCATGTAACCGGAGCATAGCCTGCATGTAGGCAAGGCGTGGGCTCCAAGCAGGCAAGGCGTGGGCTACGAACACCCTGTTTATCCTCCTTTTACCATAGTAATCTTTACGAGGCAGAACAACCATTTAAATTAAAAACTCATTTCGCTTTCAATTTCAAAAAATATATATACTTTTGTTCTTCATAAATAAACTTCTAAAAGACAGATTATGAAAAAAGGACTACTATTAATGGGTTTGTCACTGTTTTCCGTGACAATATCGGCACAACAAATTCATTCTATTCTAAATAAAAAATATGGAATAGAGAACAAAACATCTATCAAAACAAAGCAAACCCGACAAGCAGAAACAGAAAAGCAAAAAGAGTATCAAAAAATGGTGGAAACACAGGTGAATACCAGCATCGCACGCCATAAACTGGAAAACATGCGCGAAACCATCGAAAGGGCAAGCGTCAACCTTCTGGATGAAGCTGTCATCGAAGGATCGGAGAGACGCACATACACCTATTCGCCCGACGGCAAACGTGACGAAGAAAAACTCTACCATTGGTACAACAATGAATGGCGACTGGATAATGTCTATAAAAGAATATACACGTATGACGACCAACAACGCTGTACTGGACGTACTATATTAGATGATGGCAGAGAAATATCCAAAGTTACCATCAGCTATGAAGGTGGAAACACCATCTACAAATACTACAGAATAGGAGGACCCGAGCAAACATTGGTGGCCGACTATGAAAAAGGTTACGATGCAGAAAAGCGCGAAACCCTCTACAAATTATACGACGAACGAGGTATCCTAAGAGACTGGAGAGAATTCAGATATGATAATGAAGGAGACCAGGTATTCACGTTATTCTGGAACGGATCATGGGGTGAACATGGCAGTGGAACAAAGTATGAAACGATAAAAGAAGGCTTGAAAAATACAAGAACCTCCTATCAATGGGACTCAAATAAAAACGACTGGTGGATGACCGAAACCCTGACCATCCTCCACAATGAAGCAAAACGCAGCTTGTTCGAAGAACGTCTCGCATACAATCCCGATGGTAGTATCATCCATGGAGAAAAAGAAACCAATGTATATGATGCATACAACCGCCTCATCTCTACAGTGGCCGAGGAGTATACGAACGGAAAATTTGAATACTCATACAAAGAAGAGTATAC
>OLKG01002031.1_pt1 | contig 12087 bp, 10 predicted proteins | sample 1603371 | NCBI WGS metagenome assembly OLKG01 (sample SAMN04168657, study PRJEB22393) | human gut metagenome | biome: human gut microbiome; feature: stool | host: Homo sapiens | collected 2014-03-20 | reverse complement strand
CGGAAACGTGGCTGAAAGCATGACCATATATTCCAAACCCAGCGGGGGCTTTCGCCTCATGGCGGAAGCCTCCGCAAAGGAGGTGATCCCCGTTGATCTTTGACGCAATACAAGAATGGTTCCAGGAACTGCTCATTGACGGTATCATATCAAACTTGACCGGGATGTTCGATACCCTGAACACAAAGGTGGGCGAGATCGCCGGGGAGGTCGGCATGACGCCTGCCGATTGGAACAGCAGCATTTTTGACATGATCCGCAATCTTTCGGAGACGGTCATCGTTCCCATCGCCGGCATCGTTCTCACCTTTGTCATGTGCTACGAACTGATCCAGCTCATCGTCGAGAAAAACAACCTTCACGATTTCGACACCTGGATTTTCTTCAAGTGGATTTTCAAAACCTTCTGCGCGGTGCTGATCGTCACCAACACCTGGAATATTGTCATGGCGGTGTTCGATGTGGCGCAGAATGTGGTCAACCAGTCGGCAGGCGTCATCATCTCGGACGCGGGCATCGACATATCCAGCGTGACCGCCGACCTGGAGACCCAGCTCGCGGATTGGAGCATTGGCGCCCTGCTGGGGCTGTGGTTCCAGAGCATCTTCGTGGGGCTGTGTACGCAAATCCTCTCCATCTGTATCTTCTTGGTCATCTACGGCCGGATGATTGAGGTGTATTTGGTGACCTCGATAGGTCCCATCCCCTTTGCCACAATGGTGAACCGGGAGTGGGGCAACACGGGGCAGAACTATCTTCGTTCCCTGCTGGCCCTGGGCTTCCAGGCGTTTCTCATTATGATCTGCGTGGGGATCTACGCGGTGCTGGTGGAGAGCATTTCTTTGAGCGGCGACAACATTTCCGGCGCCATTTGGGGCTGTATGGGGTACACGGTCCTCTTGTGCTTCACGCTTTTCAAGACCGGCAGTCTCGCCAAGTCCCTGTTCGGGGCGCATTGATAGAAAGGAGTTGATGTGATTGGCCTATGTAACGATCCCGAAGGACCTGAGTCGGGTACAGAGCAAGGTCCTGTTCGGGCTGACCAAGCGGCAGGTGATATGTTTCGGAGCGGCAGCGGTGATCGGCGTGCCGCTTTTCTTTTTGACCAAGGAGGCGCTGGGCACCACCACGGCGGCGCTCTGCATGATTCTGGTCATGCTGCCCTTCTTCCTGTTCGCCATGTACCAGCGCAACGGGCAGCCCCTGGAGGTGTTCCTGGGGCATCTCATTCAGAATAAGTTTCTTCGCCCCAAGGTGCGGATCTACCAGACCAACAATCTCTATTCCGCCCTGGTGCGGCAATACGAACTGGAACAGGAGGTGAGAAGGATTGCAGGCAAAAACGGCAAAAAGCGAGCGCCCGGCAAGGGCAAAGCGTAAGCTGACCCGCGCCGAGCGCAAGCAGATCGAGGCGGTGGTCCGCCAGGCCAAGGGGGACGGAAAAGCCCATACGGTGCAGGACAGCATCCCCTTCCACAACATCTTCCCGGACGGGCTGTGCAGGCTGGATGAGCGGACCTTCTCCAAGACCATCTCGTATGAGGATGTGAATTACCGCCTGGCCTCGCCGGAGGACCAGCGGGACATCTTTGAACACCTCTGCGACTTCTACAACGGCTATGACCCCTCCATCGGGGTGCAGATGACTTTGAGCAGCCGGTATGTGGAGCATGGGCCGGAGGAGGACCTGTTCGGCATCCATCCCCAGGGGGACGACCTGGACCCCATCCGGGAGGACGCGGCCGGGATACTGCGCTTCCAGTATGAGCGGGGCAGCAACGGCTATGTGAAAACCAAGTATGTCACCCTGACCATCGAGGCGGAGAACCTGGCGGCGGCGCGGGCCCGGTTCGCCCGCATTGAGACCGACACCCTCAACCGCTTCAAGGTCATGGGCGCCGCCGCCCATGTGCTGGACGGGCGGGAATGGCTGGAACTTCTGCATGGCATCCTCCACCCGGAGGGCGGGAGGTTTGCCTTCGATTGGGACTGGCTGGCGCCCAGCGGGCTGTCGGTCAAGGACTTCATCGCCCCGTCCTCCTTCCAGTTCGGGGAGACCCGTACCTTCCGCATTGGTGAGATGTACGGCGCGGTGAGCTTTTTGCAGATCACCGCCCCGGAGATCCACGACCGTATCCTGGCGGAGTTCATGGAGACCGAGGGCAATATCCTGGTGACCATGCACATCCGGGGTATCAACCAGAACGAGGCCATCAAGATGGTCAAGCGGAAGATCACAGATTTGGACGCCATGAAAATTGCGGAGCAGAAGCGGGCGGTGCGCAGCGGGTATGACATGGACATCCTCCCCAGCGACCTTGCCACCTACGGCGGCGCGGCAAAGACCATCCTCCAGGACCTGCAAAGCCGGAACGAGCGAATGTTCAACCTGACCTTCCTGGTCCTGCACATGGCGGAGACGAAGCAAAAGCTGGAGATCGCCGTGTCCCAGGCGGCCAGTGTGGCGCAGACCTACAACTGCCTCCTGACCCGGCTGGACTTTCAGCAGGAAGATGGACTTATGAGCAGCCTTCCATTGGGGCTCAACCGTATCAAGATCGAGAGAAGCCTGACCACTTCGGCCCTAGCGGTGTTCGTTCCCTTCGTCACCCAGGAGCTGTTTATGGGCGGGGACGCCATGTACTACGGCCTCAACGCCCTCTCCAACAACATGATCCTTCTGGACCGCAAACAGTCCAGGAGCCCCAACGGGCTGGTGTTCGGCACACCGGGCAGCGGCAAGTCCATGAGCTGTAAGCGGGAGATCACCTTCATCATCCTGACCACCAAAGATAATGTCATCATCTGCGACCCGGAGGACGAGTATTCGCCCCTGGTGAAGCGATTGGGCGGTCAGGTGATCCGGCTGTCCCCGTCCAGCACCGACTATGTGAACCCCCTGGACATCAACCTCAACTATTCAGACGAGGAGAACCCCCTGGCGCTGAAAAGCGACTTCGTGCTTTCCTTCTGTGAGCTCATCATGGGGAGCAAGACCGGGCTGGAAGCCATCGAGAAAACCGTCATCGACCGGGCGGTGCAGAAGATCTACCAGCCCTACTTTGCCGACCCCCGGCCGGAGAATGTGCCCATCCTGGGCGACCTGATGGAGGCGCTGCTGGCGCAGGGCATCCCGGAGGCCGACCGTGTGGCCCAGGCATTGGACCTGTATGTGAACGGTTCCCTCAACTTCTTCAACCACCGCACCACGGTGGACATCCGCAACCGGCTGGTCTGCTTTGACATCAAGGGCCTGGGCAAAAACCTGAAAAAGCCGGGAATGCTCATCGTCCAGGACGCGGTGTGGAACACCGTTACCATCAACCGGGCCATCGGGCGCTCCACCTGGTATTTCGTGGACGAGTTCCACCTTCTGCTGAAGGAGGAGCAGACGGCGGCCTATTCGGCGGAGATCTGGAAACGGTTTAGAAAATGGGGCGGCGTGCCTACGGGCGCCACCCAGAACCCCAAGGACCTGCTCTCCTCCCCGGAGATCGAGAACATCCTGGAGAACAGCGATTTTATCTATATGCTCAACCAGGCCGCCGGCGACCGCAAGATTTTGGCGGAGCGGCTGGGCATTTCGGCGGAACAGCTTGCCTATGTGACCAACTCCGAGCCGGGCCATGGGCTGCTGTTCTTCAACAATGTGATCCTGCCCTTTGCGGACGACTTCCCCAAGGACACGGAGCTTTACAAGCTGCTCACCACCAAGCCCAGCGAGGTGGAACACATATAATCAAAGAAATAGAATAGGTCATTTTCATATTTCTTACTTAACAAATGAGGTGATGTCTGCTATAATTAGAGAAGATATGGAAGGCGGTGTTCTTATGATTAAAGAAACTCCTCCAAACATTGAGGAACTCAAACGGAAAGCCAATAATCAGAATAGTTGGCGAGAGAGACTAGAAGCAGTAAACGAACTTAAAAAGTATGATTGCCAACAATCTCGAGATATTCTAACTCGGTTAGCGATTCATGATGTTGTGTTTACTGTTAAAGAAGCTGCATTTAGGGCTGCACAAGCGATGAATGTAACCAAAGGCGGAAAACCCCTTTACTTGGGAAAAAAGCCAAAGGGCAACCTTGTTGATGGAATTACTAAGAAGCTCACCCGCGTGCGTGATTCCTTACCAGAAAATTTCACATTAGAAGATTTTAAAGCTGAGTTTCAACGTTTGTATCCTGCCGCATATGATGCTTATGATGGAGACAAAGGAAAACAGTTCGACAAGTGGTTAAACAATGTTATTCCGACGTTACCGAAGAAAAAATAACAAATGATTAAACCCGCCTCAACCGAGGCGGGTTTTCTTATGCCCAAAATTCAAAAAGGAGCATCGAATGAAGAAGAATAAACTGTATATCATCGAAGGAAAAACCTATCTGAACCATATCAACGATGAAGTCCACCTGTATGGCCTTCTCCACCAGCTCGCCTTCCTGGCGTGCCGGATCAAGGATGAGGAGGATGTGTTCCATGTGCTGGACACGGCGAAGCGGTACGGCGAGATCGCCGAGGAGAAGTTCCAGGGCTGGGACATCCCCGGCCGCTACCTGGTGTTCGGCGACCCCAAGGACCTGAAGGACCTCATGGAAAAGGAACTGGCCGAGGCCACCCCGGTCACCCTGGAGGAGCCGGCGCCCAAGAAGTACAGGGACGAGTACATCATCCCCGGCAGCGGCTTCCGTATGCTGGTGGGCGACATCCACCACCTGATCGTCCTCTACTATTCGCTGGCTCGCCGCCTGTCCGAGGCGGAAACGGAGAAGGACTTCCTCCGGCTGAAGAAAAAGGCCGGCGGCTATGAAAAGGTGCTGAAAAAGCTCTTCCGCAGCCTGGGCCTCCCGGAGGACAGCAATGCCGCCCAGGACGTCCTGGAGGAGTCCATCATCCGCCGCCATAACCTGGTCCGCCTGGAGGATGTGGAGGAGCCCCAGGACGAGGGAGACCTTGAAGGGGACGAGGTATGGAGCGACTGACTCATGTGAGCCTGTTCTCCGGCATTGGCGGTCTGGACCTGGCGGCGGAGGCGGCTGGGTTCGAGACCGTCTGCCAGTGTGAATGGGCGGACTACCCCTATTCCATCCTGGAGCGGCATTGGCCGGATGTGCCGAAGTTCCGGGACATCACCACATTTACGAAGGAGGCGTTTTTTGAGAAAACAGGACTTGAAACAGTCACCATCCTCTCCGGCGGCTTCCCCTGTCAGCCCTTCTCCACCGCAGGAAAGCGGCGGGGCTTTGCGGATGAACGCTACCTGTGGCCGGAGATGTGCCGCGTTATTGCCGAACTGCGGCCCCGTTGGGTGCTTGGGGAAAATGTTGCTGGCTTCATCAATATGGGGCTCGACAAAACGATTTTTGACCTGGCAAAAGCGGGATACGCTGTTCTCCCATTCGTATTTCCGGCTTGCGGCGTCGGCGCATGGCATGAGCGCCAGCGAACTTTTATCGTCGCGGCTGATGTTTCCCACGCCCCTTGCCTCCGACAAATCCACCTGCAGGGACGCGGCCAACCTGGATGTGTACCTGTCGGACAATGGGATCTTCCGAAAGAAGAACAAGGACGGGTCCATCTGGAGCCTGTCCCTGTCGGCGGCGGTGTACTACCTGACCCCGGCGGCGTCGGAGGGCTACCGCTCCACCCTGAAACCGGAGGCCTTCCGGGACAAATCTCCGGCGACCAATCTGTCGGCGCAGATCATCCACCAGGAGAAGCCGCTCTCGGAGAAGGCGGCGCTGAACCCGGACTGGGTGGAATGGCTCATGGGCTTCCCCCAGGGATGGACGGCCGCATCCTCTGGCGAGAGGAACCCGCAGACATCCCCCGCATAACTGATGACACGAAGGACCGGGCCCTGCGGCTGAAAACCCTGGGCAACGCGGTCTGCCCGCCCCAGGCCTATCCCATTTTTCACTATATCGCGGCGATTGAGACCGGGGCGTGCGCCAGCATCTGCCCCTATGGAGGAGGTGACGGATAAATGCAGGAATGGAAAGCCTCCGAGAAGGAGGCCCAGAAGATGACCCGTGACGGGGCCATCTCGGTGAACCTGGTGACCGGCGAGGCCACCCACATTTCGGACCGCCCCCAGGAACAGGACTATTCCTCTGCTGATGAAACGGCGGGGACATTGAGCCGAGCGGTGGACGAGGTGGAGGGCCATGTGGAACGGCGCCAGGCGAAAAAAGCGCGGCGCAAGCGGCGCGACACCTTCCGGGAGGGGGAGGCGGCCAGGGACCGCCCTTCCTCCCGTTTGCAGTTTACAGAGGAGGAACGGGCGGCGCCGGAGCTGAAAAAAGCCATCCGCAAGTCGGACAAGGCGGCGGACAAGCTGGACGCGGCGAAGGCCGCTGTCCCTGTGAAGCCGCCTGGGAAGGAACACGGCAGTCCCTTATCCCGGCCGGTCCAGGAACTGAAATCCACCATCCACGGCGAGGTGAGCAAGGTGGAGGGCGAGAACTCCGGCGTCCAGGCGGGGCACCTGGGGGAGCGGCAGATCGAGAAAGCCGTGGGCTATGGCGGCCGGCGTATCCATCAGGCGAGGGCGGACCGCAAGCTGAAACCCTGGCGGGATGTGAAGCGGGCGGAACAGGCTGCGGTCAGGGCCAACGCCGACTTCCATTGGCAGAAGTCAGTCATGGAGAACCCCCAGCTTGCGTCCAGCAACCCCATCTCCCGCCTGTGGCAGAAGAAACGGTTGCAAAAGCAGTACGCCGCCGCGCACCGGGCAGGGACCGGCGCGGCCCAGGCCGCGGGCAAGGCGTCCCAGGCTGCCGCCTCCGCCGCAAAGAAGGGCGGCGGGACCGTCGCCCAGAAGCTGGGCGGCTTTGTCACGAAGAACAAGCACACCCTCCTGGTGGTGGGCGGGATCGGGCTGATGCTTATGCTGATTATGGGCCTGATGCAATCCTGCACCTCCATGTTTGGGGGCGGCACCTCCGGCCTGGTGGGCTCCTCCTATCTCTCGGAGGACGCGGACCTGACCGGGGCCGAGGCCGCCTACTGCGAGATGGAGGCAGAACTGCAAGAGTATCTGGACACCTATGAGAGCACCCACGATTATGACGAGTACCACTTTGACCTGGATGAGATCGAGCATGACCCCTATGTGCTGCTGTCCATCCTGTCCGCCCTCCATGAGGGGGTGTTCACCCTGGACGAGGTGCAAGGGAATCTGGAGATGCTGTTTGAAAAACAGTACATCCTCACCGAGACCGTGACCACCGAAACGAGGTATCGGACGGAAACGAGGACGGACAGCGAGGGAAACCCCTATACAGTCCGGGTGCCCTACACCTGGTACATCTGCACCGTTACCCTGGAGAATTTTGACCTCTCCCATGTGCCGGTCTACATCATGGGCGAGGACCAGCTTTCCATGTACGCCCTCTATATGTCCACCCTGGGCAACCGGCCGGATTTGTTCCCGTCCTCCGGGTATGTGGGCAAATACATCGAGAACCCTCCCACGGCCTGGGATATCCCCGCCGAGTATCTGACGGATGAGCGGTTTGCCACCCTTATCACCGAGGCGGAGAAATACCTGGGGTATCCCTATGTGTGGGGCGGCTCCAGCCCGGAGACCTCTTTTGACTGTTCCGGCTTCGTGAGCTATGTCCTCACCAGCACCGGCCTGTGCAACACCGGGCGGCTGGGCGCCCAGGGGCTCTACAATATCTCCACGCCCGTATCCGACCCCCAGCCGGGCGACCTGGTGTTTTTCGTGGGGACCTACGACACCCCAGGTGTTTCCCATGTGGGCATTTATGTGGGCGACAATATGATGCTGCACTGCGGGGACCCGATCTCTTACACGAACCTGAACACCAGCTACTGGCAGTCTCACCTCTATGCCTACGGCCGGCCACCGTACAACTGACGGGAGGTGGAACAGACATCAATATGGTTTCCTATGGGGGCGGCGCCAACAGCACCGCCCTTTTGGTCGGCCTTCACCAGCACCACATCCCGGTGGACTTGATCCTCTTTGCGGATACGGGGGCGGAGCATCCCCACACCTACGCCTACCTGGACATCATGGACCGCTGGCTGAAGGACCACGGGATGCCGCCCATCACCAGAGTCTACAAGACCACACGGGACGGAAAGCGGCTGACTTTGGAGCAGGAGTGCTTGCAGAGCGGCACCCTGCCCTCGATGGCCTACGGCTTCAAGCGGTGTTCCCTGAAACACAAGATCGGGCCGCAGGACAAGTTCTGCAACCGCTACCTGCCCTGCCGCAAGGTATGGGCGGCGGGAAAACGGGTGGTGAAGTTCATCGGTTACGACGCCGGCGAGAGCTACCGCAGCGACAAAGTGCTGCTGGGCGACCTGGCCGACCCAAAGTACAGCAAGTGGTATCCCCTGATGGAATGGGGATGGGACCGGGCGGCCTGCCTGCAAGCCATAGAAGATGCGGGCCTGCCCCAGCCGGGCAAATCCTCCTGCTTCTTCTGCCCCAGCATGAGGGCGGAGGAGATCATCCACCTGCGGGACCACCACCCGGACCTGTTCCGAAGGGCCATCGCCTTGGAAGACAACGCCCGCCCCAATTTGAAAACGGTCCAGGGCCTGGGCCGTAACTATTCATGGAAAGAACGATTTGGAAAGGAGTTTTGCGAACATGGCAACTGTTGAGAAGATCCGCCGCGACATTGAAAAGACCAGGGAGAAGATCTCCGAACAGCAGAAGCGCCTCCGCGCCCTGGAGGCCCAGCTCACCGAGGAGGAGAACCTGGAGATCGTCCGCATGGTCAAGGCGGTGAAGATGGATAACCGGGAGCTGACGGCCTTCCTGAAGGCCTACGCCAGCGGCCTCATCACCCTGCCGGATGGCATGATGGAGGCGGAGGCCGCGGCGGACCCCGGCGACGAAGATATGGAGGATAACGAGTATGAGGAATAAGAAGATCATCCGCCTGTTTACGGCGATGCTGGCGGTGGTGCTCTGTACCACGGCTTTTGCGGTGCCGGCCTCTGCAGGCGGCGGGGATGGAGAACCCTACTACACGGAAACGGCCGGGACAGAGGCCGCTCCCACGTGGGATGCCGAGTCCCCGGAGGTCACTGTGACCGATGATGAAGATACTGCTGGCAACAATGATACGCAGGCCAGCGGTGATGCCCTGGACCAGCTTGCCGAGCTGCTGGGCGGTCTGGGGACTGTCACGGTCACCGAGGAGGGTATCCAGTTCACCCCTGACGCGGAGGGATTGGAGACCCAGCAGATCGGGACTGTGACCACCTGCGGGGGAAACCTGAATGTCCGCACCGGCGCGGGGCTGGAAAATGACGCCTTTACCCAGCTTCCCAACGGGGCGCAGGTGGAAGTCATCGGCACCGAGGGCGAATGGGTCAAGGTGCTTCTGCCGGAGCGGGAGGGCTATGTCCATTCCGATTACCTGACCATTACGGACACGGGCAGCTTCTCCCTCTTCCTGGACGGGACGGATCTCTCCGCCCTGCTGGAGCTGTTCTCCTCCGATCTCTCCGGGGGCGGAGGGGCCGCCCTGACCCCGGACGGGAACCTCTCCCTTGTGGATGACATCGGCGGGATCGCCTCCGGCAAACAGTTCATCACGGTGGAGACAAAAAGCGGGAATGTTTTTTATCTCATCATCGACCGGGACGACGAGGGGGCGCAGACCGTCCACTTCCTGAACCAGGTGGACGAGGCGGACCTTCTTGCCCTGATGGAGGATGGCGAGGCCCAGGAGGCGCCGGCGGTCTGCACCTGTACGGAGAAATGCCAGGCCGGGGCGGTGAACACTTCCTGCGAGGTGTGCGCGGTGAATATGGCCGAGTGCGCCGGCGCGGAGCCGGAGCCGGAACCCGAACCGGAGCCGGAGGAGGAGAAGTCCGGGGGCATGGGCGCCCTGGCGCTGGTCCTGGTGCTGCTGGTGCTGGGCGGCGGCGGAGCCTTCGCCTATATCAAGTTCATCCGTCCCAAGCAGGCGTCCAAGGCCAGCGCAGACCCGGACGACTATGATTTTGAGGACGAGGAGGACTACATCAACGAGGACGAACCGGAACAGGAAGAAGAAACGGAGGAAACGAAATGAAGCTGGTGATCTGCGAGAAACCGAGTGTTGCAAAGAGTATCGCGTCGGCCCTGGGTGTTACATCCAGGGCCGACGGCTGTTTTGAGGGGAATGGGCTCATCGTTTCCTGGTGCGTGGGCCATCTGGTGTCCCCGATGGACGCGGCGGGGTATGACCCTGGCTACAAGAAATGGCGGTATGACGACCTGCCCATCCTGCCGGAGGCCTTCCGCTATGTGCTGGTGAAGGACAAGGAGGACGCCTTCCAGAACTTGAAACGCCTTATGGAACGGGAGGATGTCACCGAACTGGTCAACGCCTGCGATGCCGGGCGGGAGGGTGAGCTCATCTTCCGGCTGGTCTATGAGATGGCAGGCTGCCGGAAGCCCTTTTCCCGCCTGTGGATCTCCTCCATGGAGGACGCGGCGATCCGGGAGGGCTTCGCTGACCTGCGCCCCGGCGCGGACTATGACCCGCTGTATCAGTCCGCCCTCTGCCGCCAGAAAGCGGACTGGCTCATCGGGATCAACGCCACCCGGCTGTTCTCCGTTCTCTACCACCGCACCCTGAATGTGGGGCGGGTACAGACGCCCACCCTTGCCATGCTGGTGGACCGGGACTGGAAGATTACCAGCTTCAAGAAGGAGAAGTACCACCATGTGCGCCTGGCCTTGGACGGGGCCGAGGCGGTGTCGGAGAAGATTTCCGCCTCGGAGGAGGCGGAGTCCCTGCGGGCGGCCTGCGCCGATGGTCCGGCGGTCTGCACCTCTGTCACCCGTGAGCAGAAGAAAGAGGCGCCGCCCAAGCTCTACGACCTGACCACCTTGCAGCGGGAGGCCAACCGCCTGTTCGGCTACACGGCCAAGCAGACTTTGGATTACGCGCAATCCCTCTACGAGAAGAAGCTGCTGACCTATCCCCGGACGGACAGCCGGTTTTTAACTGCTGATATGGCGGAGACCGCTGCGGCGGTCCTCCACCTGGCGGCCAAGGTGCCGCCCTTTGATGGGTGCAAGGAGTTCTTCCCGGATGTGTCCCTGCTGGTGAACGACAAGAAGGTGTCTGACCACCACGCCATCATCCCCACCCTAGAACTGGAAAAAGCGGATCTGTCCGGCCTGCCCGTGGGTGAGCGGAACCTCCTCCTGCTGGTGTGCCGGGAGTTGCTGTGCGCGGCGGCGGAGACATATGTGTACGAGGCGGTCACGGCGACCTTTGAGTGTGGCGGGCACACCTTCACCGCCAAGGGCCGCCATGTACTGTCCCTGGGTTGGAAGGACATTGACCGCATTTTCCGTGCCTCCCTGAAGGAGAAGCCGGAGGACGAGGCAGAGCCCAACCCGCTGCCGGACTTCACCGAGGGGCAGACCTTCGACCAGGTGGAGGCCGCTGTCACCGAACACTTCACCGCCCCGCCCAAGGCCTACACGGAGGACACCCTCCTGTCGGCAATGGAGAACGCCGGCAAGGAGGAGATCCCGGAGGATGCGGAACGGCGCGGCCTGGGCACCCCGGCCACCAGGGCGGTGATCCTGGAAAAGCTGGTGGCGGCCGGTTTTGTGGAACGCAAGGGCAAAAGCCTCATTCCCACCAAGGCGGGGATCAACCTGGTCACCGTCCTGCCGGACGCCCTGACCTCTCCCATGCTCACGGCGGAGTGGGAGCACAAGCTGACCACCATCGCCAGGGGCGTGGGCGACCCCGCCGCGTTCCTGGCGGGGATCTCTGACATGGCGCGGGAGCTGGTGAAAACCTATTCCCACATCTCCGAGGAGGGACAGAAGCTGTTTGCCCCGGAGCGGGAGGCCGTGGGCCTCTGCCCCCGCTGCGGCAAGCCGGTGTACGAGGGCAAGAAGAATTTTTACTGCTCCGACCGCTCCTGCCGCTTTGTGCTGTGGAAGGACGACCGCTTCTGGACCTCCCGCAAGAAGGAGCTGACCAAGAAGATGGCCGCCGACCTTTTGAAGAAGGGGCGCACCTCCGTCAAGAGGATGTGGTCTGAAAAGAAGGGTGCCGCCTATGACGCGGTGGTGGTGC
>OLKG01001988.1_pt1 | contig 12333 bp, 10 predicted proteins | sample 1603371 | NCBI WGS metagenome assembly OLKG01 (sample SAMN04168657, study PRJEB22393) | human gut metagenome | biome: human gut microbiome; feature: stool | host: Homo sapiens | collected 2014-03-20 | reverse complement strand
CTGTCTCAACAAAGAGCAATTATTGAAAGCCTCACTCTCGCAGATAAAAATGCAAAGATTAAAGAGCATGGATTAGAGGAGATAATAAAGATGCGAGAGCAGGAGTTATTTAGGTTAATAAGCCTTCGTAAGCATCGAATTAATCCTTACTTTTCGGGTATGCAAGACAACTTAGTCTTACTAAGAGATGAGTTTAAGACGTCAGGTGCTATTACTCTAAATCACAAAATTACACCAAATTATACGGTTGAGGAGTTGCTCAATAATTTAGAAAGGCAGATTGCAGATGTAAAAAACCTTTTCAAAAATCTAACTTCACAACTTGATATTGGAAAAAGCAAGCCTTTCCCGTTTATCAATTTTATTCAATCATATAAATATATAGGCAAGAACCCTAATCTAAATTTAGTAGTTGAAATTAGAAGTGATGGCTCAATAACTGATTTAGAACGAGAAATAGTATCGTCAGAGAGTAGTTTGAAAGAGCTGATAGACATTGTAATTGAGAATGCTGAGCGTCATGCTTTCATTGGTCGCACTCATGGTAGTGTTGATATTCGTTATGGAGAAGATGGTGATGGCATTTATATTCAGATTCTAAATGACGGAATACGTTTAGACAAAGATTTTAATGAAGAGTTATCATTCTCAGAAGGATATAAATATGGCAAGAGTGGGAATACTGGTAAGGGGTTATTTAGGGCAAAACAGATTTGCATTGCTTTAGGAGCTGATATAAGCTGGATAACTGACGATACGAGTGTTTTTGCAACAGGTATTTTAATCTCAATTAAAAATGTTTAGATTATGGAGATAAAAGTTTTATGGCTTGATGATGATTTTGATTCAGAAGCGCTCAAATCAACGTTTATCAGAATGGAAAAGCATTTTAGATTGATTAAATGTTATACTAAGGATGAATTTCTTGATAAAATTGAGAGTGAGGAATGGGATGCAATTGTATTAGATGTGCTTGATACCAACGGTCGTGATTCTGGGTTTCAAACGGCCGTGAGGCGAATTCTTAAAGGATACAAAGAAGAGCCGTGGTTTGTCTTTTCAGGACAGGAGAATGTTACCAAAAAAGAGAGTGATATTCGTGCTATGCTCGCAGAAGAAGATTGTCAAAGAGAATATGCTGACATCCTTTACATCAAATCTGAGCATAACGAGAAACTTATTAATGACATTAAGAATGCGGTGAGCAAAAAATCTGCTTGGCAATTAAAGAATAAATATAGCAATGTTTTGAGTGCTTTTGATGATAACATTCAAGGGAAAGAGCAGCTATTCGATATCTTACTAACGCTCCACGGTCATAAGCACCTTGATCATCAAACTTATTACACCCAACTGAGACTTATTTTGGAGTGGATGTTTCGTGATGCAAACAAAAGGGGATTATTACACGACAAGTGCATTGATGAGAAGAGAAAGGTTAACCTCACAGAATCAAGTTTATTTATGGCAGGCAAACCTACCAAATATCTTGATGTTTATTGCGATATTCCTCATTTTCCCAAAATAATAGCAGCTAATGTAAAAAGTATATTAGAGATAACAGGAGGTGCTTCACATACTGCTGAACCAGATGAAAAAGAACTCATTAATCTTCAAGCATACTGGGAGCAAGTCAATACACCTTATCTGCTATATAGCTTAACCTTTATGCTATGTGATATTTTAATATGGTATAAGGAATATGCGAATAGAAATAGTGACAACACAACGAATAGGTCGCATTGGAGAGAGATTGCTCAAAGTGGTACTCAACTTACAGGCAAAATTACAAATATAACCCAAAGTGGATTGGCATTTCTCAAACCCGAAGGCTCAAAAGACTCCAAAGAAAATTGTGGTATTCAACCTAAGCTGTTATATAACCTTTTAGGATTAGATACAAGCAAACTTCTTATCGTAGAGTATGAAGTTCAAAAAAAGAAGAAAAGGGATTCTGATGAGGAAGAAGATATACGTGTAGCAACGAGAATAATACGCAAATTTGAGTAGCTATGCAGTTGCAATGCACAACAAATAATTAACTTTGCAGAAAATAAATAGAAATAAATATGACTCCACAAGAATTAGCACAAATGATATGGAACATCAAGGAGATTATCCGAGATGATTATAATGACAAGAATGTTGATGAGGTAATTTTACCTTTTACGCTGTTACGCCGTTTGGATTGTGTAATGGATGTTAATAAAGATATTGTTAAACGAGTTATTGATACACTACCAAACAACATCAAAAAATACGAAAAAGAGGATATTGAAAAGTATCACACTATGCTATCTAACATACTTAAGCCCAAAGGTGTTAGCTTTTATAATATTTCTGGATTTAGCTTGGCAAATATACTCGCCAACCCTAAAGCTTTGGGAGATAACTTCAAAACATACCTGGAAGGATTTAGTGAAAATGTGAAGGATATTCTCTACAACTTCACCGGAGGTAAAGAGAAAGGACTCTCTCCTATCTACGAAACATTGCTCCGTAAAAATCTTCTCTTCAATGTTGCTCAAGAGTTTGTTACTAAAGCTGACTTGCATCCCGATAAGGTAGACAATCACACTATGGGTACTATCTTCGAGATAATTATCCGTATGTCCAAAGAGAGTACAAACGAGACAGCGGGACAGTACTACACGCCTCGTGAGATTGTCAAATTGCTGGTAAGTTTGATTTTCTGTGGTGAAGAGAATGATTTGAAAAGTCCAGGCAAGCACTTCTCGATATATGATCCATGTTGTGGAACGGGTGGTATGCTCACTGTTGCTAAAGATTATATGCAGCAGGTCTCTGGGCGTAATGATATGAAAGTTTATATCTATGGGCAGGAGATAAACGAGCAGACCTATGCGATTTGTAAGTCGGATGTGTTGATGAAGGGCGAGAATGCCGATAACGTGAAGCAAGGTAATACTATATCAAATGACCATCTGATTGGTAAGAAGTTTAGCTATATGATTACAAATCCTCCATTTGGCGTTGATTGGAAAAAGGATAAAGCGTATGTAGAGAATGAGGCGGAAAGCGCTGATGGTCGTTTCTCAGCAGGACTGCCAGATACGAGCGATGGTTCGTTGTTGTTTTTGATGCATATGATTAGTAAGATGGACGAAGGTGGGTCACGTATCGGGATTGTTTTGAATGGCTCTCCGCTGTTTAATGGCGATGCGGGTAGTGGCTGGAGTAATATCCGCAAGATGCTGCTTGACCGTGATTTATTGGATTGCATTGTGGCTCTACCTAAGAATCTTTTCTACGGAACGGACATCACTACCTATATGTGGATATTAGATAACAACAAACCAGCATCACACATCGGGAAGGTGCTTTTAATCAATGCCAATCAACCTGAATATATATCACCATTGTCTCGTAGCTTGGGCAAGAAACGATATGAGATTAATGAATTGGGAATGGAGGACATTGTTAAGATTTACAGTGGCTATGAGGCTTGTAGTCGAGTATTCAAACGAGGTGAAGAAACCGAAACTATTGAGATTGCAAAGGTGATGAATATGGAGGATTTTATATATACCAAAGTGACCGTGGAGCGTCCATTGCGTTTAAAATATGATAATTTATTAGAGAAGATTGAGGCTGAACTTACTAATCCAAAGTTGTCGAGTGCTGACAAAGAGAAAATTGAATCTGTAGAAAAAGCGGTTCGTAAGGCTAATCTAAAGGAGGTTCTTTCTGACCCGGATTTCTTTCAGTGGTTGAAGAACAACAGTAAGTTGAAGCTAACAACTGCTCTTATTAAAAAGCTCCGCTCTGTACTTGGTACTACGGATGAGACTATGCCGGAGGTTACTGCGAATCCGTTTGATGCGGAGTCTGGTTTTGTGCCTGATACTGATTTGAGAGATACAGAGAGCATTCCATTGAAAGTTGATATTGAGGAGTATTTCAAGCGTGAGGTATTGAAGTTTGCCCCAGACGCTTGGATGGATCGTGAGAAAGATAAGATTGGTTGCGAATTTCCATTTACCAAGCTATTTTATGTCTATAAGCCACTGCGTAGTGTAGAGGAGATTTTGAGTGAGATAATGATGTTAGAAGAGGATATGGACGGTGCGTTGAAACATATTTTAGAGGCATAAGTTATGGCGAAGCGTTACGAAAAATATAAAGATAGCGGTATCGCTTGGATTAGCGAGATACCAGAGCATTGGGAGGCAACCAACTTTAGGTATTTTATCAACATACTTACAGATTATACTGCTAATGGTTCGTTTGGTGACTTATCAAAAAATGTTGAATATATTGGGCATAAAAGTTATGCTCGTCTGATTCGCTTAACAGATTTAAGAGAAGACCTCAATAATGAAAATGGAGTATGGGTGAATGAAAAGGCATATAACTATTTGTCTAAGTCATCTTTGTATGGTGGAGAACTTTTACTTGCAAATGTTGGTGCATATTCCGGTTACTCATGTATTATGCCAAAAGTTGATTATCCTACCACTTTAGCCCCAAATATGTTTCTAATAAAACAATACAAGAAAGATCTAAATACAAAATATTTATGGTATCTGTTATCATCTAAGATGTTCTTCAATTATTTACAAATCGTCGCATTGTCATCGGCACAACCAAAGTTAAACAAAGAAAATATTAGACAGACTCCTATTATTATACCTCCAATCATAGAGCAAGAGCAGATAGCTAAGTATTTGGATTGGAAGTGTGGGGAGGTTGATAGGATTGTGGAGGTGCGTGAGCGGCAGATTAAGTTGCTTGGCGAATTGCGTACATCGGTTATCAACCGTACTGTAACTCGTGGGCTCAACCCCAACGTTCCGCTAAAAGATAGTGGTATTGACTGGATAGGGCAAATCCCAGAACATTGGGAGATTTGCAGATTGAAGAATGCTTGTTCTCTCAAAGGCCGCATTGGATGGAAAGGATTGAGGTCGGAGGAGTTTGAGCAAATGAGTTATGCATATTTAGTGACAGGGCAGGATTTCCATTCAGCAATAATTGATTGGACTAAATGCTATCAGATTAGCAAAGAGAGATATGATGAGGATCCATACATTCAATTATCTAATGGTGATTTATTAATAACCAAAGATGGTACAATAGGAAAGATCGCAAAGGTAAGTAATATGAACAAACCATCTTGTTTGAATAGTGGAATATTTGTGATGAAACAAACAAAAGCATTATTTGAACAGTCATATTTGTATTGGTTGCTAGAATCCTCTTTATTAAAAGAATTTAACAATTATACAAGTACAGGAACAACTATTCTACATTTATATCAGAATGTTTTTGAGAATATGCCATTCATTATCCCAAATCTTTCCGAACAACAGCAAATCGCAGAGTACCTTGATAAGAAAACAGCGGAGATAGATAGAACCATCAACAAATTCAAAATGCAAATAGATAAACTCAAAGAGTACAGACAAGCACTCATTACAGAAGTGGTAACAGGCAAGATAGATGTTAGAGGCATCGAAATACCTACACCAAAAAGCAACTAACAGATAAAAAAAACTCTAAACGATATATATTATGACTCAGAGTGATTATATGATAAACAACCCGACAGAGACGGTGTTTGAAGATGTTATTGCGGCTTACCTTGCCGCAAGTCCACTATATAATCTCCGTACATCGGCTGATTTTGACATCAACCGAATGTGTGACCCTGTGATGCTCCGCCAGTTTATCGAAGAGGGGCAACCGGAAACGTGGGCAAAGCTCTCAAAGCGATTTGGGACGGAAGCTCTTGATCAGGTGATTCGTGAATATAATCGTCAGGTAGACAATAACGGAATGCTCAAAACGCTCCGTGACGGATTTACGCTACAAGGCATAAAAATTAAGCTGCTACAATTCAAGCCCGATCAGAAACGCAACACGCCATTTGTGGCACTATACAATAAGAACTGCTTCTCTGTTGTGCGTCAAATGCGGTACTCTACCGCTGTAAAAGACAAAGGCAATGAGCTTGACTTAGCGATACTTATTAATGGCATTCCGTTTATCACTTGCGAACTCAAAAACGAAGGTACGGGACAAAACATTGTCAATGGTATGGAGCAATACCGCAACCATAGAGACCCTAACAACAGAATGTTAAAAAGTTGCTTGGTGCATTTTGTAGCAGATAACAATCGTGTAATGATGACCACAAAACTATGTGGAGAGAATACGATGTTCTTGCCCTTTAACATCAACACCGACAACCCTATTATCGAAGGCAAATACGCAACGAGTTATATGTGGGAAGATATATTTCAGGCAGATAGTCTACTCAATATCATTCAAGATTTTATCAAGCAGTATATCCCCAGAAAAAGTAAAACGAGAGAGAGAGTAACCATCTTCCCTCGCTACCATCAGTTGCGCTGTGTTCGCAGAATCATTGCCGACATTAAAGAGAAAGGTAATGGCGAGAGCTATCTTGTGCAACACAGTGCAGGTTCAGGCAAGTCGAAAAGTATTGCGTGGCTTGCTCATCAACTTAGCGACCTGTTTGATGTGGAAGATAAGCCCTCTTTTGACAGTATTATAGTGGTAACGGACCGAATTATTCTCGACAAGGCAATCGCCGACGAGATAGAGGATTTTGCAACCGTTGCCGGAGTGGTAAAATCGGTAAAAAGCGGCTCTTCAAAACTTGCGACGGCACTTGAGAATGGCAACCGTATCATAATCACCACGATTCAAAAGTTTGCAAATGTTCGCAAGCACCTTGGTGAACTCAAAGGTAAACGTTTTGCAGTTATCATTGACGAGGCGCACAGCTCGCAAAATGGCGAGAACGCTAAAGACGTGAAAATTACACTCACAGACAAAGAACTTTTGCAAACAATTGTAGAGGAGAATGATGCGGAGATAGAGAACGATACCGATCGCTTGTTAGCTGAAATTCAAGCAGCACGTGGACAAATGGATCACATTTCTTATTTTGCCTTTACTGCTACGCCGAAAAAACAGACATTGGCTCTATTTGGACACAATGGAGAGGCATTTGATATTTACTCAATGCGTCAGGCTATTGATGAAGGGTTTATATTGGATGTTCTGGAGAACTACACCACCTTCAAATCTATGTTCGAGATTGTAGGAAAACAGATGGAAGATGAGAACGACGAGGAATATGATAAGAAAAAAGCTATGAAGCTTTTGATGCAGCATGTAAACGACCATCCATATACTATCTCATATAAAGCCGATATGATGCTTACTCACTTTATGAATAAGACTATTCACAAAATAAACGGAAGAGCAAAAGCGATGGTTGTCACAAGTTCTCGCGCCAATGCGGTAAGATACAAACAGGTAATAGATAAAATCATCGCAGAGAAGTATGGAAATCTAATATCTACTCTCGTGGCATTTTCTGGCAGTGTTGAAATAAACGCCCATACATATACCGAAGAGAACATGAATGGCTTCGGTGTCAAGGATGCTGCAATACGTGATAAATTCAATGACGATAAATGCAGAATACTTATCGTAGCCAATAAATTCCAAACAGGATTCGACCAACCTCTATTGCATACAATGTACGTTGATAAGCAACTAGGTGGGGTGCAAGCAATTCAGACTCTGAGCCGACTTAACCGCTGTGCCGAATGGAAACAAGACACTATGGTTATCGACTTTGTGAATGAACAGGAGGAGATTCAGAAGTCATTCCAACCATACTATCAAACAACACGTTTGAGCGAGCCTATTGATACGCAAAAGCTCTATGATTTTAAATCAGAAATAGATAAATACAAAGTCTTTACGGAAAAACAACTTAACGAAGCAATAGAGGTATTGATAGATAAATCGCAAAAGCCAGAAGTGCTTTCACCACTATTCAGAACTATTATTGAAGAGCGTGTTGATCCCATGGAGAACGAAGAGAAAGTGAAGTTTCGTAAGCTTGTTGATCGATATGTGCGTCAATATACATTCCTTTCGCAATTAATGACATTTATCGACCCTCAATTAGAAAAATATTACCTGTTCTGCAAACTACTATATAAGTTCTTGCCATACACTAAAGAAACTCTCCCTCTTGATATATTAAACCGTATCAATCTCGATAAATTCAAGATAGAGGAGTCAGCTAGTGGAACTATTCTGCTTGATAAAGAGGATGGTAACTTAAAATCAGGCGGAGATGGACGAGTAAATGCCCCTAAACCGGGAACACTCGGAACATTACAAGATTTGCTCAAAGAGATCAATGAACCGTATGCAGGTTTTCTACAAGAGAATGATAAGTTGATATACTCTTTGTTGCTTGAGGTACTTCAAGATGAGGATATTCAAAAAGCCTTCAATGCTCAAAATACGGTTGACGTGTTAATTGAACTTGTGAAAGACAAGTTTACAGCTAAAGGCTGGGATAAAATCAATGAATATGTTAGTCTTATGGAGGTTATGTCTGGTAATCAGGCTTTTTCAGAAACTTTCTTCAGAAAGGCATTTGAGTTCCTTGCTGCGGCAACAACCAAATCAAATAGACCTAGTTACGACGAAGTAGTTCTCAAACAATTGATGTACGACAATCTTATCGGGGAATTTGAAGAGCTGGCAGGAGTAACCTATCGTGATCTTGAAGAAGTTATAGATTGGCTCTTTAAGATATTTAATGCTACAACGATTGAAAGTCTTGACGGACTCAATGAAATAGTAAAAGAGACTTTCAACAATCTATATCGTGCAGAGAATAGAGATATTGATTTACAGATATATTTTCAGACATTGGTCACTAAGTACGAAGCACTGTTGCGCAAAATATATTATATGAAAGAAGGAAAAGAACTTGTATCCGATAAGACATCAACAGGTTTAGTAAATGTAGTATATCAATTCCCAGATATTCAACGATTGTATAAAAATAAGGACCCTAAACTGGCTAATATGAGTACATTCTATAACTTACTTTATCAATGGCGAAATGACCAGGCACATCAAGCTCCAATTTTAAAATCAGGTGAGTTATCACCTGCTTTACATGCAATTGCTGCAATGTATGTCTATGCTGCAATGGTGAGTGCAACAGATATAGAGGTTGCTGGATATTAGTATTCTCAAGTAGTACATAGCTAAAGAGTTCAAGTTTTCTTGAGCTCTTTTTTTATTATGCAGATTGAATGAATTCATCCATATCACCTTTGTTGTGAAATTATTAATCATTTAAACGGTGATATGAAAAAGATTCTACTCTCTCTAATTGCCACTGTCTCTATAACATCGTGTGCATTTGGTCCATATTTGACTTATAATGTCGGACTATCCAACGTGGAGGCTCCTGCTGATGCAAAAACACAGTATGGAGATACTAAAATTATTAAACTTGACGTAGAAGAAAAAAACAACTACAAGTACAAGGATGCCTACATTGATATAATGTGGATCGTCACTTAGTGATATTGTGATACCGAACGATAATGTATATTACGTCAACGGATAGTATGGTGGATGGCGCAAAGGCAAATTATTCAATTTCCCTATTGACAAAAATAATATTGAAGAGTCAAAACAACTTTTCATTGGTAAAACTGTCCGCATATTATTCCCTATAATCATTCAAGATGTAAAGAATGAGTATATTTTTGAGTTTAGAGTTGAAGATATTATTCAGAAAAGTAATCTGTGCAGATAGAATGCACAACAACAATATATCTTTGTATCAAATCAATAGTTCAGGATTTTCAAATAAGTAGTTTGCTTATATCAGCCGTGCAGACTACCCTTAACACAAGCAGGTTGATTCATCTAATTCTTTCATTTTATGGATTATTATTACGTAAACAAGAATGCTCAATCAACGGGTGAGCATGAGGTGCACAAAAGCACATGTAGTTATTTACCTCACAGTTCAAATCTAATTGGACTAGGTTATTTTTCAAACTGTGCGGATGCAGTTAAAAAAGCAAAAGAGTATTACTCTAATGTAGATGGTTGCTACTATTGCTGTCCAAGTTGCCATAAACGGTAAACAATGCACCAACGGAGAAAACAGGTTTTCATTATACCTGTAAATAATGAACAGAGTGATCCTTTCTGGAAAATTTGGGGTTATTAAAACTTGAATGATATGAGAGCACCAATTGGTACTACCGCATCTACAGGGCAAAAATGTCCTGAGAGTGGCGTATGGCAAGTGGTTGGAACACCTTCAACAACCGCTCCTATAGCCAAAGGTAACACTATGCCTCCATACGGAGGAAGAGCTGTAACATGGAAACTCATCCAGTACGCTTAATGTGTTACACAATAAAAGGGATTGTTTAATTACTAAATGATCCCTTTTCTCTATTATCGTATTAAAAAGATGGAAGCTATCGGCAAGTAAGAGAATAGAATTTCAAAATTCTTACTTCATATCCTTGAGTCTATTTCTACGTTAACAGTATTCCGCTAGATAGGTTTTCTTGGTTTCGGGTAATAGGAATGAGACTTCTATGAGCTGTTCGGTTAGTGGGTATTGAGTAGTGAACTGGGTTAATATCTCAACCACACGTTTTTCATTGACTCCGATACGCCTGCCAAACTCCTCGAAGGATCGCCCATTAGCCTTACCGTTAAATTTCAAGAATTCCGATTTATCTTCCTCACGGAACAGACCACGACTCAAAGCATAATCACTAATATCAACATGCAGGTGTGTACTCAGCAGATTATAAGCGGAAGCCAATCGAAAATCGCCCCTTGAAGTTTCGAAAACAGAAAAATTCTTCAAATGGGTATCACCGTTTGAGAATAGAATATTGAAAAGTACAACTTTAAAAAACGTCTCTATCTCGATGCGCCAAGCAGGGATATAAAGTTTTATTAGCTCAGCTTGTTCTTCGTAGCTGTATTTATACTTATAATTACTTCCATTGTTTACGGCCATCAAGTCTGCCAACTTTGTATAGCGTATTGATACTGATACCTGCAATATCCTTCAGATTGGGTTGCGTAATCATAAGTTCTTTTCTTCGGAGACGTACCTGCTCGCCAATAATAACACGTAAAGAGTTTATTTGATTATCCATACACACTATGTTGTGATTACTGATCAACCAATAATCCAAGTAATATGATGTATTCCGTACAATCAACTCATACCTTTCTTAAAGTCAGTCAAGAGCCTCCTTTACATATTTATGCAAATAATCGGAAAGACAAACTTTTATACCATTCGACAATACGATAGCTTTACCTTCACTGCATTCCAAAAAAGAGTGATAAGTTTCCTAACTGTTTGTCTATGCTTTATCTATTGCTACTACAAATTAAATAATTTCAATACATCTATTTCCTTCGAATCCCATCATGTGTTGATTATAAAATGTATACCCGACCTGATTGGATACAATATGCGTATTGCCAATTATCGTATCAGAACAAGAATGAGAATGACCATGTATCCATATATCAATATGACTCTTTTTGATAAAGTCTGAAAGTTCGGTTGCATAACCACAGTCCAGATTATCCCAAATTAGGTTTTGGGGTACTACTTCCATCGTAGGCAAATGATGAGTTACTACCACAATATGCTTTGCGGTACTTTCAGCTACAGATTGTTTGATAAACGAAAAACACTTCTTATGTTCAACGATACAATCATCCGTATTAAAGGTTCTGCTGCCATAAAGGATATAGCGAAAGTCATTCATACGCCGCCTGAGATGTTTATGAATACTCAATGGAATATCTGTCCAAAGTGTAGAAAGAATAAAATCAATATCATTAATACGAATAACCTGGTTTTGATAATAGCCGACATTAGGCTTTATCATTCTACACCATGAATCGCCTTCGGAAAGGATATCTGCATAATTATAGAACTCATGATTTCCCGGAACGAGTAATACATGTTTAAAATTTGAAGATGTCCATTCCCAAAACTTCATTTTAGGAAGTTTTTCATCATTCAAATATCCCGTATCACCAGCCAATACCAAGACTTCACCTACCGCTTTAAGCGGAGATGAATTAATAAAATCCACATTTTGAGAAAACTCAAAATGCAAATCTGAAATAAATTGTATTTTCATTATTTGCTCCTCTCTGACGTATCGCTACGTCGAATAAGTGTAAAACACTTCTTTCCGTCTTTATCTCAAAAGACAGAAAGATAAAATCATATATGCTCCGCAGCATCAATCGGAGACTTTTACACTAACGCAAGAAAGTATTCTTGCCAATCCAGAAACGGGAATGGGAGAAGAACAGATGGAAGGTCTGTTGTTTTCATTCTCGGAGCCAAATCCGACACTGACGATGGTCAAGTACATCTTAGTTCTACCTTTCATCTCTCGGATGTGCTCTCTCTAACATAAATAGCTAAAGACTATCTACCGGATG
>OLKG01001956.1_pt1 | contig 12505 bp, 11 predicted proteins | sample 1603371 | NCBI WGS metagenome assembly OLKG01 (sample SAMN04168657, study PRJEB22393) | human gut metagenome | biome: human gut microbiome; feature: stool | host: Homo sapiens | collected 2014-03-20 | reverse complement strand
ATAAGACAAAGAAGAAAGAATCCATTGACATAAATTTAGCAATGAATAAAAACTTACAATCAACACCTGTAAAAAGGAAACAGCAAGGAAATCCAATCATGAAAAAGAAATTGGATATACCTTCTCGTTCTACGGAAATGGTACAGAAATTTCAAAAATATCGTATTCCAGTTCATTTGATTCTAAACAATGAGAAGGGTACATTGATGGTGCGAAGTGCTATGCAGGGATATACCTTGTTTATTCCTAAAACAAGTGTGCGTTATGTAGAAGGGAGAAGTTATATTGAAGTGACACCCGAAGTGATGGGAATCGACAAATTTAAAACCATTTCTACTATATCCGTAGGAAAAGATGTTAGTGATGGAATGGAGTTAAAAGGGAATATTTCTTTTAATGAACTGGATATGTTTTTATCTTCAGAAGGAAAGAAAGTATGGGCTGTCGTAGATGAGAATAAGTTGGTGGAACAATCGAATGGATTTGTACAGATACCCATCTTTAAAGACCGTACCTATGGATATGTGCGAGTCAATAAAAAGGAATTGGAACGCATCAATGATAATCAGATTGCTTTGGTATCTACACCATATCATGAATATTCTGCCTATAAAAAATCAGGGGAATTCAATGGACTTGTATGTGCCAAAGACATAGACTACCTTTATAACGAATCTACCAAAGGTTCGATTGATATAGATAATATGGAAGCGACAGAGGAATTAGAAAAGGAAGTGAAATCGTATGAATGATACTAAAATGGATATTCAGCGTTCAGGGGAAACGATAGAAAGAACAGCCGTAAAGTATTCAGCAAAAGCAACTAAAGGGTTGGCAAAACTAACAAAGATGCTTACCCTTTACGGCATCAAGATGTTTGCGAATCCGTTAAATGCTATCAAGAAGGACGGACCGAATAAAACACTGATCCATACTCCTGAACTTACCAAAGAAGAAGCAAAGGTCATGATTGCTAAATTAAGGGAAGCCGAAATACTTGCAACTTATCGTGAAGTAGAACCATCAGGACGAGAAATACGAAGGGGTATTTCTATTCATAACCAAGAGAAAATGGCAAAGAATGATATTAAATTAGCACAATGGAAAGACAGAGCCGTTAAATATGAGCGTTTTTCTTTATTAGGCAAGTTTTGTGAATCGCAGGCTGATAAATATCAGAACTTAGTAAATCAGGAAAATAGGATGCCAGCTGAAAATAAATATATCTTTATCGTCAATCAAAGACACTCGAATGCATTAAATGAAATGTTGGCAGATATACGAGAAATGCGATTGACAAAGGATTTTGATAACAGTGTATTTGAAAAAGAAATGGACGAAAACCTAGTGCCTGAATTAAAGATGGAAGATATGGAATTAACGGTAGAATCAATGGAAGAGGGCATTGAATATGGAAATCGAATGATTGCTGAATTTCCTCATGCAGATACCTGCCGTCATATCATTACAAAAGAAGAGTTTGTAGAGCATTATGAAGATATGTGTTCTCAAGAAGTTTTTGGTGCAACACTTCAAGATGAAGATCATGTCATGGTTGTCTATCATAAAAGTTCTCGTGAGCGTATGGAAGAAATCATGGGAACAGACGGGCATAAGATTATTGAATATGGGGCAAATGGTGGCGAAACGCTAAAAATCTCAAAAATGGAGATGCACCAATTCACGCTATCGTACCAAAAGAAGAAATGAAAAATTTTCGAGAAAAATATGAGGGATATGATTATATTGCTCGTAAGCAGGAAGATGGAAATTACGAAATTCATGTATCCGAACATCAAACAAAGATGATTGATAGGGAAATGAAATTAAAAAACCAACAAGCCCACGAAGACTTAAAGCAACAAGAACAGTCCATAGATTTAAACAAGGATTCCGTACAAATGGAAAATAAAGAAAACAGTATTTCGTGGGCAGAAAAAGATATGGCAAACCAAGAAGATTTAAGCTCATTGAATGAATTTGACCTAGAGTTAAATAAAGAGGATGAGTAGATATGAAAGTAAAACGAGAATATAAAAGCAACACAGTCATTGTAGTCCTTGTACTACTGATTGTGTTTTATTTTGGCTTACGATTAGGAACACTGGTGGAATTGAATGATGGAGAGTGGTCGTTTGAGGTATTAAACCAAGCAAGCGATCAATTTTTTTCATTTGAGCCTCTTATCTTTAATCAATTTACACTGATGATAGGTTCATTTTTAGCGTTATTTTCGTGGATGATTTATGAAACTCTACATTCTTCTTATAAAAAGAATATGCAGGAAGAAGCGTTTGGTAGTGCGAAATGGAATGACCCTAATTTTACGAAAGATATGCGTGAAAAGGATATGTATCAAAATTGGATATTCACAAAGACAGAAATCTTTTCTAAAAATATGAAAGTGACTAAACGAAATCGAAACTGCACTTTGATAGGAAGACCTGGAACTGGGAAATCAAGATATTGGTTAATTCCTAATATTTTAAATTCAATGGCTGAAACAATTATCGTTACTGACCCTAAAGAAGAAATTTTAAAGGCTACAGGAATGAGTTTAAAGAAAAAAGGATATGATATTCGAGTTTTAAATATCAAGGATAAATGGCGAAGCGACCATTATAATCCATTGAAATATATTCGTAAGTTACCGAAAGAAGCGTTTTTGTTAGACCTAGATAGTGATGAAAGCCGTCAAGATATTGTACAAGAATTGATGGATGAAGGACGAAATATTGCTGAAGATGATGTCATGAATCTAATAAATACGATTATGGAAAATACAAAATCAGAAACGATTGAATCCAATACTGGTGACCCCTTTTGGGAAAAGGCAGAAATGGTATTCTTACAGGCATTGTTTTACTATGTGATTTTCAATTATCCAATCGAAGAACGAAATTTCAGAAAAATCATGGAACTGATTCGTAAGGGAGAACCTGACAAAGAAGGAAATTCAGAACTTAGAAACTTATTTGATGAATGGGAAAGTCGTGATCCTAATAACATTGGTATCAAACAGTGGAAACATTTTGTTGTATCGGCAAAATCTCCAAAGATGATGTCCACTATTATTATGACGGCATCAGCCCGACTTGCTCCTTTCAACTTGCGTGAAGTAGATGAAATGACATATAACGACACTATGGAATTAGATAGAATTGGTATGCCATTAAACGCTGATGAAGGAGAACATGGACGAGTTGCCTATTTCATTATTTCTGACCCTAACAGCAATGCATTCAACTTCTTGATGAATATCATGTATTCACAGATATTCACAATAATCGACCAAAATGCACAAGCAAATGGTGGACGATTGCAAACTCCATGTAATATCTATATGGATGAATTTAGACAACTGGGGAAAATCAATCGTTTCTTGGAATTTTGGGCATATTGTCGTAGCTTGGATTGTGGAATTGCCATTATTCTTCAGTCATTATCACAGTTAAAGAAAATCTATAAAGATGAATGGGAAACAGCGTTAGACTGTTGTGACTACATCTTTTTCTTAGGTTCTCGTTCAAAAGAAACTTTGGAATATATGAGTACCATGTTAGGGAAACAGACCTTATATAAAAAGTCTTCAGGGCGAACCTATTCAAGACAAGGTTCATCCTCACAAAACTGGGATGTATATGGTAGAGAACTAGCAACCATGGATGAGTTAGCTGAATTGGAAGCAGGACATGGAATTTTGTTAATGGCAGGAACAAAACCTTTCTATTCTGAATTGTATGACTTAAAAAGTCATGATGATTATAAAGAAATGTGGGAAGCATGGGTAGAACAAGATGGTACAAAAGATCCTGAATTTAAGAAAACAAAAGAATGGAAACAAAATCATGAGAAATTGTACGATCATCTACAAGAAATGAAAAAACCTAGAAAATCAAAAACAAAGCAACAGCAAGAATTGATGAAAGCGGTTGGAGTACCATGTACTGTACAAGAGCCATTTGAAATGAAAGTAGTAACGGAAGCACAGCTTGAAGCAAAATATGGAAAAGGAAAACTGAAAGCTGTTTGGAGCGATATAAAATAGCATATCTTAGCTACACTATATATTTTATTGAAAGGGGTGATGCCCTTAAAAATGAAGGGATAGAAATAAGGGGAGCATTTTTTATATGCAGGCAAGGTGCCTGTTTTTTTGTTGTTAAGAAGGAGGATTATGGAAATGGAAAAACTAACAGCAATGAAAAACAATATGTCTAAAAAGACAAGAGAAAAAGTCGCAAAAGCAGGGCTTATCGTAAATACGACAGCCATGATGATGGTATTGAATATGACAAATGTACTCGCAGTCAATTCCAATACGGATTCTATCGACCAATTTATTGATTTCGTGTGTGACTGGTTGATGAAGATTGGTGGAGTTGTAGGACTTGTTGGTGGTGTGTTATTTGCATTAGGGTGGCAAAGAGATGATGCTGAAGGAAAGAGTCGTGGGTTAATGACTTTGATGGCAGGATTTATGCTAATTGCCATTGCACAAGCACCTGATATTTTTGGTTTATAAGATGTATGGGCGAGTAAAAATATTCGCCCTGTCTTTTTAGGAAAGGAGTGAAGTCAATGTTTGGAGAAATTGCAGAAGCACTGATGGATATAGCTTTTAGTATATTTGGTTTTGATATTGATATAGGAAATTTAGGATTGACAGCCAAAGGACTTTGCGATTGGACAAAAATTTCTTCTTCTGAATTTGGTACGATTGCAGAAACCTTGAATGGTGCGTTTGTATCCGTTGGATTACAGTTACTTACCGTATTTGTAATGATTGATTTAATAAAAAAGGCAATGGAAATTGATCGTATTTCTTGGGAGCGAATCGTTATGAGTGTTGCACGATTTTTGATATTTAAGATGTTAATTACTTATTCATATGAATTTTTAAATATGATTATGAAAATCGGACAACAATTTATGAATATTCTTCTTAGAACAGTAAATTATCAGACAAGTGCAGGGACAAGTATTGGTGCTACGATAGGCGATATGATAAATAATGCAGAGGGGCTTGAACTTATTATTAACTTTACCCCTGCCATAATGTTTATGGTTTTTATCGTCATTTATTTACCTTTGATTGGTACATTTGTGATGTGTATTGCACAAATATTCAGCAGAGTCGTAAAAATTGTCTTAGCATTTGCATTCGCCCCAATTCCCCTTGCAATCGGAACATGGGAAGACGGTAGTGGTACAGGAAAACGATTTATTATGAATGCTGTAGCTTTAGCATTTGAGGGATTGGTAATGATTCTTTGTGTACACATTTATGCATTAGGACTTTCTGATATGCAATCTGGTTTAATGGTACAGGGAAATAATTGGGGAGAATGTCTTGGTTGTATGATTGGTATTTTGCTTATGAATGGTATCTTGACAACAGCTTTAACAACTTCTTCACAATTAGCAGAGAAATGGAGTGGTGCATAGTATGGATGATATTAGAATCAGAACACATAAAGAACTTTCAGGAGTGGCAGAAAAATACTATGGATTTACTTTTCGACAATGGTTGTTTCTTGTTTTAACTGGAATTATTACAGTGCCTACTTATTTATATTTAACACCTATATTGGGAGATGAGATTTCAAGTTGGATTGTCATTATCATGGGTTTACCTTTGATGCTTTGTGGCTTTTTGACATTGCAGGGAATGACAGCCGATAGATTACTACCTTTCTTAAAAAGACACTATTTGGATTTCGGAAAGCCATTAGAGTATAAGACTGAAAAAGAGTTATTAGCTGAAAAAGAAGCAAAGAAAAATAAAGGTAAGAAACAAAAAGAGGAATCTGTTCAAACAATCGAAAAGCCGAAAAAACCGACAAGAGCTGAACGAAAACAGGCGAAGAAAGAGAAAAAGGCTTTAATGAAGATGGAAAAAGAACAAAAGAAAGAAAAGGCTCGATTGGAAAAACAAAAGGAATTGGAATTGAAGATAGAGCGAAAGAAAGCCAAAGAAAAAGCAAAGGCAATGAAGTGGTATGGGGATTTAGATGCCAACAAGAAAGCCTTGATTGAAGAGCGTACTATGGAAAATAGTGAAAATGCACTTACGAAAGAAGATATTGAAAATATTGTCCGTCTAGGTGAAAAAGCAAAAGGCTATTTAGAAACAATAGAGAAAGGAGTCGAAGAAGATGTTCAAAAAGAAGGAAAAGAAAGAGAAATCGAAAAAGCATAAGAAACAAAAGCAACAGAAATCAGTGAATAAGCCAACCGAAAAATCATCCAACACGAATCCTTTTATGTCTTTGTGGAATAAACGACCAACAGTTTTTGTGCCAAAGACCAATCAACAAGTGTTTACTATGTTGTTTAAGGATTACAAAGAAAATATCATGCGAATCGGTGATGATATGTATTCTATCTGTTTTGAATATACAGATATTTCTTTCGCAAAAGCAGATTTAGAAGATGCAGGTGAAATCTTCTTAAAATGGGTGGATTATCTAAACTCATTTACAGATAAAGCACATATTCAAGTCACAAATGCCAGTACACCTGTGAACACAGAAAAGTATAAACAACAGTTTATCTATGATGAAGAAAGTATGGTTAGTGAACAGGAAAGACATCTTGCTCATGAGTTTAATACCTTGATTGATGATGCTATTGGGAAAAAGAAAAATACACTGATTACAAAAAGGTATGTCACAATATCGCAGAAAGCATTGAATTATGAAGATGCCAAAGCGATATTTTTTAATATCTACAGAAAAACAGAAGAAAAGTTTAAGGATTTAAAATCTAGTATTCGTATCGTACCAGTTAATGAGCGTTTGACTTTGATTCATGACTTTTGGAATATCCAAACAGCAGATGAGAAAGGAATCAAAGATTTTGAAGAATATCGTAAGGAAAAAGATTTAACGATTTATGATGTTCTTGCACCTCATGAATATATCAATCTAAGAGAAAGTGATTACATTGAAATCACGCCTCAAGATGTATTGAATTCGGATACAGAAACAGATGAAGTACATAGGAAACGATTTATTCGTTGTCTGTATATTGAACCTGATTTTCCAAATGCAATTACTCCAAAGTTTTATAATATTTTAACTACGATTGAAGATTTACACCTTGTTACGACAATCAATATTCAGCCAAATGAAACGACCAAGATTGTAAAGAAATTATCCAAATTGCAATCAGGTTTGGAAACAGAGCGTTATAACAAGGTCAAACAATATGCGAAGCAACAGATGAATTATGAATACATGAAAGATAAGAAACTGGAAACAAAATTAGATGATGTTACGCAGATGATCGAAGATATTCAGTATAACGATCAAAAAGTTTTCTGTGAGAATATCTGTTTATGTATTGTTGCTGATACCTATTCTGAATTAGAAGAACAGACTGTTAAAATTCAAAATAAAGTAGGAGAAATGTTAATTCGTATTTTACCTTTAAAATGGCAACAATTAGAAGGAATTCAAAATACACTTCCATTAGGACATAACACACTACAATTTCAACATAAGGAAACTTCTGAAGCAACAGCCGTCCATGTTCCGTTTAACTCAAAAGATTTTGCACATCCAAAATCAATCTTTATGGGAATCAATCTAGTGAGTCGTAACCCTATCTTTGTAGATAGAAAACGATTGATCAATGGAAATGGATGTATTTTAGCGACATCAGGGGCAGGGAAATCATTCCAAGCGAAAACAAATGCCGAACAAGTATTACTACGCTATCCTGATGATGAAATTATTTTTATCGATTTCCAAAAAGAATATGGAGATGCCGTAAATGAATTAAATGGACAGACCATTACAATTTCCGATTCTACAAAAACATACATCAATCCATTAGACTTAGATCAAAACTATAGTCTGTCTGAAGATGGTGGAGATTCGCCAGTTAAAGCAAAAGTTGAATATATGCAAGGTTGGGTGGAATCTATTATTGATGAAGGTAGCCTTAGTCCGATTGAAAAGACGATTGTAGATAGATGTGTACGACATATCTTTGAAGATTATGAAAAAAGTGGATTTACTGATGAAAGTAAACAACCTTTATTAAAGGACTTTCAAGAAGAATTAAATGTTCAACCTGAAGAAGAAGCGAAAAAGATGGCAAAAGCCCTTGAGCGTTTCGTTAAAGGTACACAGGATATATTCTCGCATCCTACCAATGTTGATATTCATAACCGAGTTGTATCGTTTGATATTTCTGAACTTCCTGCTTCTATTCAAACAGCAGGATATTTAGTAGTCCTAGACCATATTATGAATCGTTTAATAAAAAACCGAGCGAAAGGTATCAATACATGGATCTATATTGATGAATTCCATATCTTGCTTGCCAATCCATCAGGTGCTGAATATGTAGCTAAGATTGTCAAAATTGGTCGTAAATACAATGCTATGATTACTGTTATTACACAAAATATCGAAGATGTTTCTGCGAACGAATGGGGTAGAAAAATCTTAGGAAATGCCGAATTTGCTATCATTTTGAAACAAAAGAAGCGAGATCGACAGATTATTTGTGATATTTTCGATATTTCTGAAGGGGAAGCACGATATATCGGTAATGATGCTAAACAAGGGCAAGGTGTCATTGTCTTTGGTTCAGATAAGATTCCATTCTATAACCATGTGCCAAAAGAATTCCGTATCTACCAGTTGAACAATACTGATAAAAAGGCGATTGCTAGAACATAAAGTGTATGTCAAAAGAAACTAGAAAAGATGTCAATAAGACATTTCGTTCAGGGGAGTTTGCTACCAGTAAAGGACTTCGTTGGACTGGTAAGGGATTGGATAAGAGTGCCAAATTTGTTTCCGAATGGAAATATAACAGACAAGGAAGCCAAGATGATGGCTCAGGTGGAAGTGGTGGAAAGGCTACTTTAGGAATTCAAACACAAGTTGATAAACCAAATGCAGAGAATGGTAATGCATTGTCACAAGAGAATGATAATAGTGCTGTAAAAACGACAGGTTCACTTTCCAAATCAGATAACGATATTCCAATCAGTAGTATGAATGAACAGGAAGGTTCTGCTGTTTTAGGTATTAAAACAATGGAATCTTCCAATGCTGTTTCTGTTGAGAATGCAGTTATAGGAAATAATGATAAAAACAGTACTATTTCCAATATCAAGACATTAGCAAATACTGGGGATGGAAAGAAAGGCACAGGTCAAAACTTAAAAGGAAAAATGGGGGAAGGAGAAGAGGGTTCACAACACTCAAATCGTTTCGTTTCTTTTATAAATCGACATACTTTTGACTTTCAACCAACGCAAGGTAAATTTTCCAAAGCAGTCACTGTGGTAGGAAAAACTTCTGTAGAAGCAAGCAAGGTTGTTAAAAAAGGGGCAAGACTTTCTCATAAAGTAGAAAAAGCAACCAATGGCGAAGATGCTACAGGAATGAAATTCATTGAAGGAGAAGTTGGACGAAAGGCAGGAAAGGTAGCGGGAAAAGTTGGGAAAAAAGTTGGAAAAACGACAGCAAAATATACCTATAAAGGTGGTAAAAAGGCAATACAATTTTCTTATGTAACTGTAAAATCTTCTATTAAAAAAGGAGTGCAAGTTGCGAAGGCAAGTACCACGATAGTGAAACGAGCAATGACAGTTATCTTTCAAACTGTTACAAAAGCTGTTACTACTATCGCTCAATTCCTTGCTCCTTTCACGATGGCGATTATAGTTGGTGCAGTTACAATGGCACTTTTTATTGTTATCTTTGCAGGTTCATCAGCTAGTGCTGAAAGATGTTCTACTGATTATGTATTTTCAGATGGAACAACAGAAGGAAATGCACAGGCTGTATGGACATACTTAAAAGGAAAGGGATTATCGGATGAAGCTGTTTCAGGCGTTATGGGAAACATGGAGCGTGAATCTAATTTTGATCCTGCCCTAATTGAAAAAGGGTATCCATATCAAGGACATGGCTTAATCCAATGGAGTTATGGAAGAAAAGACAATTTATTGAAACAGGCAACCTTAAAAGGTGTTTCATGGACGGATTTAAACTTTCAACTAAACTTCTTATGGGAAGAATCCTTATCCCCTGAATCCTATTATGGAAAACAATTACAGAGGGAAGGATTTTATGAAAATAAAAGTCCATCAAGATGTGCTTATTTGTTCCATAAGATTGTAGAAAGGTCGAGTAATTCCTATCAGTCGATTTTAAATACTCGCTGTAAGTCGGCAAAGAAGTGGTATGATAAATTAAAAGGTACATATAAACTGACAGACTCTACAGGATGTGCAACAGGTTCTATTGAAGGTGATCCAAACTTTGGGAATACAGATGCTTGGGTAACAAAAAATCCATATGCACAAGCAGGCTTATATGGTCAGTGTACTTGGTTCGCATGGGGAAGATTCTATGAAATCTATGGATTTAGCCCTGGTTTTACTGGAAATGGATATTCGTGTGTAGCACAGTTGTTAGCAACGCATCCAGACAAATTTGAGTTCAGTTTGATACCGAAAGTAGGAGCTGTCGGTTCTTCCGATGTTGCTCATAACCATGTATGGATCGTAGTCGGTGTAGAGGGAGAAAAGATTACCATTCAAGAGGGAAACTTAAATGGTAAGACAGATTCCTTTGAAGTAGCAAAGAGTGACTGGCATACAGTTACATACTCATTAAGTCAATTACGAAGTATTTATGGAAATATTTCTTTTGCAAATCCTAAGTAAATGAGGTGGTATCATGAAAAAAGTAATACTAGGAATTGTTGGAGTAATTGTGGTTTTAGGACTTGCTATAGGTGTCAAGATATATGTATTTCCTGAACCAACACACTTAGATGTTTTATCAAACTTAGAGCTTACATTTGAAGGTATGGAAGAAAGCGGTAAGGCATCCATAAAGGAAATGATATTCAATATGATGGAGATGATAAAGAAGTCCTAGACTTTATTGCATCTTTGAAATATGAAATATCTCCTAACAAAAATCTAAGCAATTATGATGATGTGGAAGTGAAAGTGATTTTTGATGAAAAAGCAAGAAAAGAAGCGAATGTAGAACTTGAAAGTACATCACGAACATATCAAGTAAGAGGATTAGAAGAAACACCTGAACAAAAGGCAGAACGAGTGGAAATCATTGATGGACATGAAGTGCCTAGAGATTGGGAATTAGAAGACGAAGATAAAAAAGCCTATATTGAATATCTAAAACAGTTAGAAAATGCTGAAGATGGACTTGTTGAAGAAAAAGGTGCATATACAGAGTGGATGAAAGGGAATTCTAAAGAAGAAACAAAAAAAGGGAATAAAAAGTTTCTTACAAAAGAGTATGCCAATAATTCATCTGTTGCTTTTAAACGAGCCAATGAATATGGATTTACTTCTTCACAGGAATTCAAGGTGCAGCCAATCATTGAAAAAGATGAAACGATTGGCTACGAATGTATATTTAAGGGGTCTGAATAAGACTCCTTTTTTAGAAAGAAGGTGGAAAAATGAAATTATCTGTAGAACAGGCAAATATACTTGATAAGATTGTAGAAAAATCAAGAATGGATTGTTGGTTTTCAATAACAGATGATTTAACAAGTATTCATGATGTAGAAACAAATAGAAACATTAGTTTACGATATGGAATTGGGATATTGAATCAAGGAGTAACAGATCTTGTAAAAGATTATGGATTAAATGAACACGAAGTAATGGTGTATCACGATTTACTTATTTCTTTAGGACTTGAAAAGAACAGAAGAAAGATATGACAAAAGATGATTTAGGTATGAATGGAAAATATACAATTATCAATAAAGTAGTGACTGGTACTGGGTTTAATGTAGTGCTTGGCATCAATGAAAATCATCCAATAAAGGAATATCGTTATGTGACTTGGACACAAAACGATAGAGGGTATGATGTAGGACATTATTTTGGTAATTTAAAAGAAGCACAAGAAGATATGTTAGAGCGTGCCACTGATGAGATGAATATTGATTTACATGGAAAATGGTACAATGAATTTATGGAAAATGATATTCTATGTGCTTTGTCTGAATTTCTTTCAGATGCTGAAGTGGAAGAATTGAGAAATGATAAAGAATTTATGGAACAAGCAATTCATTTTTATCAAAAAGCTGATATTGGTGTGGATCAAGCGATAAAGGATGGAGTTAAAGAACTTTATGAAGACTATAAGGAAGTCACAGTTGTAGAGTTTGATGAAGATTTAGATGAAATAGTTGAATCAGTCTTCAAACTATTTGAGGATTTTAAGAAAGCAATGACTGCTTCGTGAGGAAACCAGCGCAGACTGTCCCAACCTCTGTACACTTTTTCCGGCCAGCGGGCAGTGGGAGGGATAAAACGCAAAGGAGATCTATATGGGGATTTTTGATAAGCTAAAAGGTGGAAAAAAGGATAAGGTGTTTGAAGATGAATTGATGGATACGCAGTCTGAACTGATTGCGCTTACATTAAACATGGTCGGTAAAGCAGCAGATAAAATATTTGCCTATTGTTCCATAGAAGCCAAGA
>OLKG01001934.1_pt1 | contig 12632 bp, 9 predicted proteins | sample 1603371 | NCBI WGS metagenome assembly OLKG01 (sample SAMN04168657, study PRJEB22393) | human gut metagenome | biome: human gut microbiome; feature: stool | host: Homo sapiens | collected 2014-03-20 | reverse complement strand
CAGATTGAGCGGCATTCTCGTGTCGTAAATGCGTGGATAACCGCCTTGCAGCATAAACGTATCCGGAGTAAGGGCCTGATCCGCCTTGCATGCTTCTTGGAATGAGAACGGCAATAACTTGACCAATAGGGAAACCCATAATCTGACATTAGCAGTGCTCGTAGGTTTCCCAAACGCACAAACTATGGCCTAATACACAGAATTCCCACCACTCGCCCTCTGTTGCAACGGAAGGCTTTGCGTTAGGCTAGAGCGCGTGACTGAATCTGTGAATACTGAACTCCGCATTGCTGTAATTGGCGCTGGTCCGGCCGGCGTCTACTCATCCGATATCTTCCTGCGCCAGCTCAAGAAGCTGGGCGAAGAGCTCGGCCTCGGCACCGAAGCGCGCATCGACCTGTTCGAGAAGCTGCCCGTGCCCTTCGGCCTGGTGCGTTACGGTGTGGCCCCGGACCACCCGTCCATCAAGTTCATCGCCTCCGCGCTTGAGAAGACGCTCGATAACCCGAACATCCACCTCTACTGCGACGTGGAATTCGGCAAGGACGTGACTCTTGACGACCTGCTGGCCCGTTACGACGCCGTGCTGTTCGCCACCGGCGCGGTCAAGGACAAGCCGCTGAACCTGCCCGGCGCCGACCTTGAAGGTGTGTACGGTGCCGCCAAGTTCGTCGAATGGTACGACGGTTACCCCACCGGTGCCCGCGAATGGCCGCTTACGGCCGAGAACGTCGCCGTGATCGGCGGCGGCAACGTGGCCATGGACGTGGCCCGCGAACTCATGCGCAACGCCGACGACCTCAAAGCCAAGACCGACATTCCGGACAACGTGTACGAGGGCATCGGCCAGAACAAGGCCAAGGTGCTCCACCTGTTCATCCGCCGTGGCGTGGCCCAGGCCAAGTTCAGCGTGCAGGAACTGCGCGAGATGGAGAAGCTGCCCGGCGTGCAGCTCATCATCAACGAGGACGACTTCGATCTGGACGACGAGACCATCGAGGTGGCCGGCAAGGACAAGCTCACCCGCCAGATGGTCGAGGAGCTGTTCACCATCCGCGAGATGGCCGAAGACATGGAAGACGACGGCGACGTCGATTACGAGGGCAACCCCGCAGATCGCAAGTATTACGTGCACTTCAACTCCGCTCCCACCGAGATCCTCGGCAAGGACGGCAAGGTCGCGGGCATCCGCGTGGAGAAGACCGAGACCGGCGCCGACGGCAAGATGCACCGCACCGGCGAATTTGAAGACTACCCGGTCGAGGCCGTCTACCACGCCATCGGCTACAAGCCCGCCGAAGCCCCCGGCATTGCCTACGACGAGCACGGCGCCCACCTGGCCAACGCCAACGGCGACGGCCGCATCACCACCGAGGCCGACGGCGGCGAAGTGCGCGACCGCCTGTACGCCACCGGTTGGGCCAAGCGCGGCCCGGTGGGCCTGATCGGCTCCACCAAGTCCGATGCGCTCGCCATCGTGACCAACATGCTCGAGGATCTGGCCAAGGCCGCTGAAGGTGGCCGTGTGGCAGCCGACCGCGACCCCGAATCCATCGACCGACTGCTGGCCGAGCGCGGCATTCGCCCGATCGACTTCGCCGGCTGGAAGAAGGTCGACGCGTTCGAACGTGCCGAAGGCGCGAAGGAAGGCCGCGAGCACAAGAAGGTCATCGACCCGGAGCAGATGCGCGCGCTGGCGCATGCCTGAATCGGGCCGGCTGGAATTAGGGTGGGAGTGCTGACTTCCTGACACCCTAACTCCAAGCCTTTTAACGCAATCTAGTAACGCCCTGCACGTCCGATTCCTCTGAATCGGACGTGCAGGGCGTTAGTTTTTGCCGCTTTAGTGGTCGATTTTCGGCGGACTGGTCGCGTAGCGTGCGTTTTCGATCGCACAACCGCCCGTTTCTCCAGAATCGGACGTACGCGGTCGTTTTGACCTATTACCCCCGAAGTTCGGGTCCATGCGCTAGGCTGACCCCAGTGAAACGCGGTGCGCAATATCATCGCAAACGGATGCGGGCATTGAAATCTAAGGTTGTGAAGTCGGCATGAACTTTGGAAAACACGTCAAGCGCAAGGCACTGTACTGCTGTTCCGTGTCCGTCGTGGGCCTGCTGATCGCCTGCCTGATCGGCTTCGCCATGGACGTGGGTCTTGTCGATGTGCATCTCGAAGAGGAAGCCCACGCAGCGGCGTCTTCGGGAACGTCTTCGGAAACGTCCTCCACGTCGGGCGCGCTTAAGAAAAACAGCGCGCCGCAATCGCAGACGCAAGCCGTCTCGTCGCCGACGCAGGTCGCGCTGGACGGCATTTCCGCAGTCGAGGGCAGCGCCACGATCACAACGCAGGGCTTCACGCTAAGCGCCGATTCGCAGGCCGCCGTGCAGTCTCAAATCGCCACTTTCGAAGCCGACGGATATACCGCATCATTCGTGCTCGCCGACATCACGACCGGCCGCACGATCGCATACAACGCCGATGCACAGATCTATTCGGGCGCCATACCTGATATCGCTGTTCTCAACGGGCACCGTCGACCTGAACAGCGTGGCCCAATCCGCTGACGCGCAGTCCGCCACCGTCCACCAAAAGGTCGACGCCGTCCTGCGCAATTCCGACAACGCGTCTTACGACTGGCTGTACAAAACGTATGGCCTCGACTGCTTCAACACGTGGGCCGAACAGGCGGGCGCGGCTTCCAGAATGGGTGATCGCGGCGGGTACCTGTTCACCTCCGCGCGCGACATGGCCAAACTGTGGACCGCCGGATACGGTTTCCTGTTCGCCGGGCAAACGGCGGGGGTGCAGAACATCACGCCCGAATCGCTGCAATGGCTGTCCGGAGACATGACGAATTCGCTGAACTCCTGCATCCACGCGGCCCTTGGCGATGCGGACACCGTGTACACGAAGGCCGGATGGATCAACGGCGAAGGCGGTTTGTACGCGCTGAACGATGCCGGACTGGTGATGTCGCAGTCGGGCACGTACGTGCTGGCGGTGCTGACGAACGCGTGCGGCCGCAACGATTTGCTGACCAGCCTGATCGGCACGCTCGACGCAGTGCATTCAGGGGATATGCGGGGGTAATACGTTTCAAGTTGGGGTGACTCTCGCCGTGCCGCAGATAGGTCTATGGCCGATGCTGTAGCGTCGTTGCGTGGCATGTTTCTAGATGTTGCAAATCCACCCTTCAGCTTGTATACAGCAAAATCCCAGCCTGAATTCCTAGGCTGGTGGCCATGAACGGCAAATTGCAGGTGCACGGCCATTGCAATGGCTTGAAAACAACGCTTTTGTTCGCGTTGATGTGGGGCGTCATCATGCTCATCTGGTGGGCGACCGGCGCCAGTCAAAGCACGCTCGGCTACTACATTCTCATCGGCCTGGGCTCCACGTTCGTCTCCTACTGGTTTTCCGACAAACTGGCGATCGCCAGCATGCACGCTCGACAGGTGAGCGAGCAGGAAGCCCCCGTACTATACAAGATCGTCCGCGAGCTATCGGCGAAGGCAGGCAAGCCGATGCCGCGCATCTACATCGCCCCCACCATGAGCCCCAACGCGTTCGCGACGGGGCGCAACGAACGACACGCGGCGGTCTGCTGCACGCAAGGCATCCTACAGACACTTAACGAACGTGAGATTCGCGGCGTGCTCGGACACGAACTCATGCACGTCTACAACCACGACATTCTGACGTCCGCAATCGCCTCCGCCATGGCCACCGTCATCTCGTACCTCGGCTACTCGCTCATGTATTTCGGCGGCGGCCGTTCGCGTGACGACCGCGACGATTCGGCGTCCGGCGGCTTGGGATTGTTGGGTGTGCTGCTGAGCACGATTCTGGCGCCGATCGCAGCGTCGCTGATACAGATGGCAATCTCCCGCACACGCGAATACGACGCCGACGAAGACGGTTCCAAGTTGACGGAGGATCCGGAAGCGCTCGCTTCCGCGTTGAGCAAGATTTCCGGTGGCGCAGCCGCGATGCCGATGGAGAAGACCGCCGGCACGCAGTCGGTGGCTGCGATGATGATCGCCAGTCCGTTTTCGGCGGAAGGTTTCTCCAAGCTGTTTTCTACGCACCCGCCGACCTCGGATCGCATTGCGCGGCTGATGCAGATGGGGCAGGAGATGCGTCAGCAGGGCGTGCAGTCCGGATATTTGGCCGGTGGCTATGCCACGAGCGGCGTTGCGGCGGCGGATATTCGGCAAGGCGGACGTTCTGCGATGGCTGGTGCCGGTGGGCCGCAATTTGGAACGCAGTATGGATCCGCGCATGATTCGGGCGGCTCGGCTGGCAGATATTCTCGCGACTATTCGCAGCGGCCGCGTGGTTGAGTCTCCGTGATATTGCGGAAAATTGGTATCGCATGTCGGTCTGTGTCCGCATACGCATCCGTTGCGTGCTAGACTAATGGCTCGTGCCCAAAAGGCACACCTTGCGGATGTAGTTCATCGGTAGAACGAAAGCTTCCCAAGCTTTAAAGGCGGGTTCGACTCCCGTCATCCGCTCCATTCGAAACCCTTGGAATCGTTGGAATTTCAAGGGTTTTTCTATTGTCGTAAAAGACCCGTGAAGCCAACTTCGCGTCGCGCAACTGTCGGTTGCGTCGCAAAATTTGGTTGCGAATCGCAATGCAACCGCAAGATGGTGGCGTGGAACGCGACGTTTGTGACAAGCTGCTGATGCTTTGCGACATGTTCGGTGTGACGTTGGATGATTTGGTCATGGGCGACGTGTGCGCGTCGGCGGGCCGTGGAGGTGCGGGACGCGTGGGCTGTGTGGATGCGGGACGCATGGACTTGGCTGCCGATACGGCTGGTGTGGCAGCGTCGGATGGGGTGGTTGACTCTGCTGTTGGTGCGGTTCCGGGGGTAATCGGGTTCGCGGCATCGCAGGTTGCAGGAGTGTCCGATTCTGCAGAATCGGACACTCGTGGAGGGCGATGGGTAGGCTGGAGCCCGTGAACACGAACCAGAAGTCCCCCTCCGATTCCGGCGCAAACCACCCCACCGGCAACTCCTGCAATCCGCTACTCGGCCATGCCACATCACACGCGGCGACACTCATCGGCCTGTTCGCAATCGTCCTGTGGGGCTTCATGGCCGGCCTCGTGCGACTGGTCTCCGAATCGTTCGGCGCCACGCTCGGTTCGGCGCTCATCTACACCGTCGGTGGTGTCATGCTGTTCATTGTGTGCCGTCCGAAACCAATCCGCGAAGCGCCATGCAAGTACCTCATCGCAGGCGGACTCATGTTCATCGCATACGAGGCGTCAATCTCGCTGTCGATCGGCCTGGCCACAACGAACGCGCAATCCGTGGAAGTCAGCCTTGTCAACTACTTGTGGCCGACGCTGCTGGTGCTGATGACCGCAGCGGTATCGCACAAACGTGGTGCGGTCGCCAAAGCGATTCCTGGCGCGGTGATCGCAACCATCGGTGTGGCGATGGCGGTTGGCGGAGAAAGCCTTGATATGCAGGAAGCGGTCCACAATATCGCCAGTAACCCCCTACCGTATGTGCTCGCGTTTGTTGGCGCCTTTATTTGGGCGATTTATGCGACTTTTACGCCGTCGTTGTCCGGCGGTTACGACGGCACGACGATTTTCTTCTGCTGTGTGGCCGTTGTACTGTGGACCATCCATTTCGTTTCGGGAGACGGTTTGCCGGACACGGCGCCCGGCATCGGTGGATATGCTGCGCTGATTGCGTGCGCCGCTTCGATTTCGGGCGGCTACGCGTGCTGGGGATACGGCATGTTGCACGGCAGTATGGAAACGCTTGCGATTGGTTCGTACGCGACTCCGCTGTTTTCCACGGCTTCTAGCACGCTTCTGTTGGGCGTGGCGCTGGGCATGCCGTTCTGGATCGGTGTTGTGCTGGTGGTTGCCGGTTCTCTGATCAACGTGTGGTTTGCACGGTGCCCCTGAGTGTCCGTTTCTCCCGAATCGGACAACCTGGGGTGACCGGATGACGCGTGGGTGGCTGATTCGGGGGATCGGACACTTGTTGGTGCGTGAGGAGGCGACATGTGGGGTAGTGGCGGCGCAGAGGAGCGCCGGGATGGCGCAGCGGTACGTAAGGGAAGTGACTGGGCAGGACAATGCCCTACGCCTCCACGCTAGCTTAGGTTTTTGCCGGCTGGTCGATGGTGACGAATTCGTGGCTTTGGGTTTTCAGGTCGTCGATGATGGCGGGCAGCGCGTTCACGTGTACCAGCCGAAACCGATCTAAACCGGCTCAAACCAGCCCGTTCAAATCCGCCTCGTCACATCACCTTGGTGGACTCCAGATTGCGGCTCACCCAGTTGTTCAACCGGATCACCGGCTTGCGCAACACCAATCCCAGCAGCAGCGAAGGAATCAGGAACAAGGCGAGATACACCATGTCAAGCAGGTACTCATTGCCGTACGATCCGGCCATCGCGGCGTGCATGGCATCGATGGCGTGCGGGAATGGTAGGAACGGGTAGAGCATTTGGAAGAACTTCGGCAGCGTCTCGATAGGGAACGTACCGCCCGAACCGGCGACCTGCATCACCAGCAGCACCACGGCCACGGCCTTGCCGATATCGCCGAACGACACGGTCAGCGTATACACGATATTCGAGAACACGAGCGCGGCAAGCCACCCCACGGCAAGGAACTGCAGCGCATGATTCGCCTGCACGCCAAGGAAATACATGTCACCCAGGCAAACCAGTGTGCCCTGCAGCAACGCGAGCAGCGCGAAGATCGCGTACCGTCCGAAATACTCGTGGTCGAGACGCAGTCCCCAACGTGAGGCGTTCCCCGGGCCGGACGGGCCGGCGATGCGCGGCAGCGTGTCGCCCAAGCCCAGCACATGCGCCTTCTCGCGGTCCGAAATCGTCACTTTCAGCATGGCGCACAGGATGATCGCACCCACCCAGATTGACAGGATCGTATAGAACGGCGCCATGGCCGAACCGTAGTTCGCGATCGGGTACACCGAGACGCGATGCAGTGCGACGGGCGCGGAAATCAGCGTGGACAGTGTGGACGCGTTGGCGGTGGCCAGTGCACGTAGTTCGTCCGATTCGCCCGAATCGGCGTCGTTGTCACCGTCGCCACCATCGCTGTTGCCGTCACCGGCGTTTCCGCCCGTCTCCAGCTTCGTGATCAGCTCCTTCACCGTCGCTGCCGACGAGTCGAGTTTCTTCGCGATCGCGCCGAGCGTGGAACGGATGGACGTCACATTCGTCCCCACATCGCCCGTCACATCGTCCAGACCGTCGGCGGTGCCGCTCAGCTGGGTGATCATGCTGTCGGTTTGGGAGATCAGCGTGCTGACTGTGGAGGCGAGCGCGTCGATTTTCGGCTTGACGTTCGTGGCGTAATCGTCGCGCACATTGCTGATCGACTGCTTCGCGGAGGTGATGCGGTTCAGGATCTCCTTGCGGGAGCTTTCCGCGGCTGCGGTATCCTGCGTGACCTGCGTGGAAGCGTCTTTCAGCTGCTGCGCGAGCTTCTGCGAATCGCCTTTGGCGGCTTCCAGCAGCGTGATCTCCCGGTCGATGGCTTCCAGCAGCGCCTGTTTCGCGGAATCACTGTCCGGTAGTTGTTCCACCGATTCGCGCATGTGGTTGAGGCTTGTGATGTACGTGTCGTACAGCGATTCGCCGCTGGAGACTTGTTCGCTCAACGTTGTCAACTGGCTGGCTGCGGTGTCTGAGCCCTTGCCGATCGCGTCGAACGCCTTGTTCACCTTGGCAGCTACTTGGTCGAACGCGCCTGACACCTGGTCGAGCGCGGTGTTCACCGAGGAGGTGACGTTCGCACCTGCAGAAGTGAGTGACGTGGCACCTGATTTGCCTTGCTTCAACGCGTTCTGGGCCTGTTTGCCCGCCTTGGTCGCCGAGGCGAGTAGTTTGCCCGTGGAATCCACGATGTCGTTCGCCGAGCCGAGCAGCTGCGAATACGACGTCACCTGCTGCGATGCGCCGCTCAGCGTATTCGCCATGGTGGTGAGATTGCCGTTGAGGTTGCGCATGTATTCGGCCATTTGCGGGCTTTGCGAATAGTGTAGGATGCTTGAGGCCAGGTCGAGTCCGACTTGCGCAATCGTTTTGGCGAAGGTTTTGTCGATCGTGTTGACCACGGTTGTCGCGCCCTGATCGGTGATATGCGGGGCGATCGGGTTGATTTTCTCGTTCAGATAGTACTTGAGCTGCGCGTGTTTGATGTCGGGGGAGAACAGCGTCATCATGTCGGCGCTGAAACCTTTCGGAATTACGATCGCCGCATAGTATTCGCCGGATTTCACCCCGTCGATTGCCTTGTCGCTTTTCACGAACTGCCAGTCCAGCTGGTCGTTGGCGTGCAGTGTGCTGATGATGGTTTCGCCCACGTTGACGCGCACCGGTATGAGATCCGACTTGTAACCCTTGTCGTTATTGGCCACGGCGACCTTCAATGCCTTGGTGTTGCCGTAGGGGTCCCAGCTGGCCGCGATGTTGAACCAGGCGTACAGCGCCGGCACCACCATCAGACCCATCGAGACGATCACGGCGATCACGTTGCGGGTGGCGTGGCACATGTCCCGCTTGAAGATGCCCCAGATCATTTTCACTGTTCGTTCCCCTCCTCACGCAGACTCCTGCCAGCATTTCCGTCCGTGTTTCCAGCCGCATGTTCAGGCGCATGTCCGGCTGAACCACCATGCGCAGCCTCATACAGCCTCGTACGTACGGCATGCATCGGCTTGTAATGCATGCCCGGCCGGAACAGCAGGTTCTCGTGCAGGATCGCACTGCGGAACTCTTCCGCACTCATCGCTTCCTCGCCCAGATAATTCGCATACCGTTCGCGCAGATACTCCACCACGATGAGATACGTGTCGATGGCGATGATCGAAATGATCCAACCGAGCAGCATGGCGAGCTTCATGCGCGTGATGAATAGCAATAGCAGGAACACGAACGGCAGTACCGCCAGCGCGAGGAATCCCCAACGCACCAGGCGCGGGTACAGGCGGAAGAAATGAATCGCCCGTCTGCGGGCGAGTTCGGGGAACTCCTCGGCGATCTGCTGCGCGGTCTCGGTGAGCCGCAACGGTTCCACCGTGCCTTCGTTATGTTCGGTGATCATCAGATCAGTGTCCGCCAGACGGTTGTCGAACAGGCGGTTGAGGTTCAACGCCAGCTTGCGGACCACCAAGCCGATGAACAGCGCCACAGGCAGATACCAGAACAGCGAGAGCATGTCGATCCAATAATGGTTGGCATACATGCCGCCGATCGGCCCGCGCATCGCGTTGATGCCGTAGGTGAACGGTAGGAACGGTTTCAGACGGCGGAAGAATTCCGGCATCATCTCGATGGGGTAGAGGCCTGCCGCGCCCGGAATCTGGATGATCACCAGAATCACGGCGACGGCCTTGCCGATATGCCGGAACGCCACGGCGAGCGCGTAAATGATGTTCACGTAGACGAACGAGGCGAAAATGCCGGCGAGGATGAACAGGAACGGATGCTCGCATTGGATGCCCAGCGCGAGATCGCCGATCGTGGCGATGATCGCCTGCAGGAATCCGACCGTGACGAACAGCAGCCAACGGCCCATATAGCCTTGGCGTGGCGTGTACATGCGGATCTTCTCATCGCGGTCCACTTCAAGCTTGTAGATCGCGACGAGCACGAATCCGCCGACCCACAGCGCAAGATTCGTGTAGAACGGCGTGACCGCGGAACCATAGTTTTTGACCGGGTAGAGGACCTGTTCGTCCAAATGCACCGGCTCGCCCACGAACGAGCCGACCTCGCTCGCGTCAAGTCCGAGCGCTTGGAAAAGCTGCTGGAACATCGCCGAACTGCTCAACGCGGCCACATCGGTGCGCGTGGTGTTGAGCTGTTTGGCGAGATTGGCGAGCTGTGTCTGCGTGCCAGCAATGGTGGTGTTCGTTTGGGTCACGGTGCGCGACAACTGGTCGAGCAGCCCGTTGCCCTGTTCCAGCGTGCTTTGCAGCGTGGTAAGCGTGCCGGACAGCGACCCATTGGCTAGGCTGAGTGTATCGAGCCCGGTGTTGAGATTCGGCATGACCGTGCCGGTGATGGTCGTGCGTGCGCTCGCCATCGACGCCGTGCCGTTCTTCGCCAGCGTGGTGACATCGTCGTTGAACCCGTTCGCGGTGTTCTTCCCCGCGTTGATTGCAGCCGTGGTGTCCTGATCGAAGGCGTCGATGCGCTGCTGCTGGAACGTCAGCTGTTTGCGGGCTTCGGCGAGCTGCGCGGAAAGATCCTTATACGTTTGGCTGTTCGGATCCAGCTGGCTGGCCTGCAACGCCTTCTCCACGTCGTCGAGCACATTGCCGGTGGTGGTGTTGACGTGATGCATGGTGCTGGACACTTGGTCGAGCGCGTCCTGCGTGGTGTTCAGTCCGCTGAGCACGGTGCCGGTGGCATTGCTCACGTTGACCTGCAGGCCGGACAGTTGCGTGCTGCCGTTGTCGAGCGCTCCGACCAGTGTGTTCGAGAATCGTTCGGTTTGTGTGCGCGTCTCGCTCAGCAAGTCGGACGCCTTGCCGACGGTGTCAAGCGAGTTGGTGATTTCCGAGGCGAGCGCGATGTTGGACTGTTTGGCCGAATCGATGGTGGTGAGGGCCTTGTCGAGCGTGGAACGGGTGTCGCGCAGCTGCTGTTGGACGGTTTCGAGCTGGTTGATGGTGTCGGTCAGATCGTTGACGACGTCGCTTTGCGCGCTTTTCACGCTGCCGGTGGTTTCTCCCGCTGCCTCCTTCACTTCCTTTGCCACGGCGTCGGCCACGCTGGAAACGAAAGTGGTGTTGATCTGCTCGTCGATCGTGGTCGCGCCCGTATCGGTGATTTTCGGCGCGATCGCGTTCAGCTTTTCGTTGATGTAGTACGTGATCGACGGTCGGTCGCCTTTACCGGTGACGGTGCCGATTAGTCTGGAGCTGAAGTCTTCCGGCAGTACGATCGCCGCATAGTATTTGCCGGATTCCACGCCTTCGATGGCTTGCTGCTTGGGAACGAAACGCCAGCCGAGCTGATGGTTCTTCTTAAGCTGGTTGACGGTCTGCTGGCCAGCGTCGAGATGGCCGACCAGCGTGGAGGTTGTGCCCTTGTCCTCGTTCGCCACAGCGACTTGGATGTTGCCCGTGTTCGCGTACGGGTCCCAGTTGGCGAGGATATTGCACCATGCGTACAGTGATGGGATGATGGCCACACCCAGCGTGACGACGAGCGCCACGGGGTTCTTCAGAATGCGTTTCACGTCTCGAAGGAAGATGGCGAAAACCTGGTGCATCAAGCCTCCTCGCGGGTATTGGTCGCAACATCTACGTGCGGCGGCATGCCCGTGCGGGAACACCCGGTTGGGCTCTTCGTCGCGCGATCCGGTGGATATTCTATGACTTCCGATGGAACGATCGCAATGGTTTCGCCATGTTTATTGGTCGGTCCCGCAAGTGTCGGGATATGAGACGAAAACGCTCGGCATATGGCCTTAGTGGGGCGGGTGACCTGGATATGGAGCGGACGGTCGGGAAAACGGAAAGGAAAGATGGCGAATGTTGTCACATGACAAGTGGGATAGGGTTGGGCGATAATGGAGGCATGACTATTGCAACGCCGGAACGTTATGCGCAAATGCTGGACGCCGCACGCCGCGGCGGTTACGCCTATCCCGCGATCAATGTGACCAGCACGCAGACCCTGAACGCCGCACTCCAGGGTTTCGCCGAGGCGGAATCCGATGGCATCATCCAAGTCTCCGTAGGCGGCGCCGCCTACTTCTCCGGGCAACGCGTCAACGACCGCGTCACCGGCTCGCTTGCCTTCGCAGCCTTCGCGCACGAAGTCGCGGCGAAATACCCCAACATCACCATCGCCCTGCACACCGACCACTGCGCCAAACAGTATTTGGACGAATGGGTGCGCCCCCTGCTCGACCATGAAGCCGAACAGGTGAAGCACGGTCAGGAACCGACCTTCCAGTCACACATGTGGGACGGTTCCACAGTGCCGCTGGGTGAAAACCTCGACATCGCAGAAGAACTGCTCGACAAATCCCAAGCCGCGCACACCGTGCTGGAAATCGAAATCGGCGCGGTCGGCGGCGAAGAAGACGGGCACAGCGCCGAAATCAACGACAAACTGTATTCCACGCCCGCGCAAGGCATCGCCGTCGCGCAACGACTCGGCCTCGGCGAGCGCGGACGCTACATGGCCGCCTTCACCTTCGGCAACGTGCACGGCGCATACAAACCGGGCGTGGTGAAACTGCGCCCCGAACTGCTCGACGAAATCCAGACCACGGTCGCGCTCGCGATCAAGGCCGGCGAAATGCCCGCCCCCGCGCACTCGCTGGATGTCGCTCCCGGTAAGCCGTTCGCCCTGGTGTTCCACGGCGGTTCCGGCTCCGCGCCGGAGGAGATCGCGCAGGCCGTGAGCTACGGCGTGGTGAAGATGAACATCGACACCGATACGCAGTACGCATTCAGCCGTGCGGTGGCCGGTCACATGTTCTCCAACTATGATTCGGTGCTCAAAATCGACGGTGAGGTGGGCAACAAGAAGCTGTACGATCCGCGATCCTGGGGTCGTGAAGCTGAATCCGCGATGGCCGCGCGTGTGGTCGAAG
>OLKG01001925.1_pt1 | contig 12713 bp, 19 predicted proteins | sample 1603371 | NCBI WGS metagenome assembly OLKG01 (sample SAMN04168657, study PRJEB22393) | human gut metagenome | biome: human gut microbiome; feature: stool | host: Homo sapiens | collected 2014-03-20 | reverse complement strand
TTATATCGCCCTGCAAACCCTGCAAAAGCCGCTATAAACGCCGCTTTTCTCCCCTTGGAAACCGCGACAAAAAAACAAACGCTTGGGTGCAAGCGCCCGCCTGCCCGCCTGTGCGCTATGCCTGCGCCCGTTATGCTCCTCCCCCCGCCCTGAAAAAGTTTCGGGGCATCGGGTGTAAGACCGCACAGCCCCATGCACGCAAGATTTTTTCCCTATGCCAAGAAAATTTACGAGGTGACACCATGAAAACCAAAAGCGCAGCCGTCATAGCTACCGAACACCGCTGGAACACCTACCAGTCGCGGAAGCATCTTGCGGCCAAAATCGCCGCCAGCTTTTCCCCTGACAGCCGTTTATACACCCTCCCGCTCGACCTGCACCGATTTAACCTGTCTGCCGATCTGCTGCACTGGCACTGGAAGCAGGCGTTTATACGCCCTCTGCGCGGGCAGCTCGCCATGCACGCGCAGCCTTTACCCCTGCGCTATATCTATGCTTTCGATATGCGCACGCCGGACGCGACCAAGGTCTATTTGCTCACCGATGCACCCGACGAAGAAGTGCAGGTGGCATTTTCCTGCTTCTGGCTGCACGGCGACAATCCCCATGCTGAACGCTTGGCCGATATAGGCGCGCAATACATCGCGGAGTTGATGACAGTGCAGGCGCACGGCATCGAGGGCAAGCGGGCGAAAAAAATGTACACATCTTCCCGCGCGCTTTGTGCTGCCGGATAAGCCCGCCGCACGGTGTTCCATTTGAATACACGCCCGCTCGCCTGCCGCTTCACCCTGTCCCCATTTGGGGGACACCATTTCACCAGACGGTGAAGCGCCTACCTATGGAAATTTTCTTCTATAGGGCAAGCGTGCTATTACTCATGCCAATTCCCGAAATGCATTTCCGGCTTTTCCGAAATGCCCCACATAAGGAGTACGCTACAATGAAACGAAAACGCATCATAAAACCCAAACACCGACCCACACGCGCAGCAATCCCTTGCCCTGTCTGCGGTGTGACGCTATTCTATCTATATGCAGACAGCATTTGTAAACGCATCGGCTTTATCTGCCCTGTCTGCGGGCATGACGGCGATATAAGCGTAAGCATCAGAGAACAAGGGGCATAACCATGAAAATCAAAAGCACAGCGGACGGCAGCACATGGTTTTACTGCCCGATCTGCGGAAGAAAACTATTCAAAGTGATACGTCACACGCAATGCCGCGATTTTCCCGCGTGGTGTCGCGGCTGCAAGCGGGAAATCCTCGTCAATATCGACGGGCAAACCATCTTTGCCGCCGCATCCGCACAAGCGGGTGTTTCCTGATACGCCCTTTCATGGCGGCTGTATGCCTTTTCCATTGCATACCCGCTTGAATATAGGGAATCCCGCACGCGCAGCCGTGCGGGAACAGCAAAAGCCCCCGCACAACGTGCAGGGGCTTTGCTTGCAGTTTCGACGTTTTTCTGCTATACTACGGGTACGGTGCTGCCGCGCCAGCGGTAGGCGGTTAAGTCTTGCCCCTGAAAGGGGGCTTGCGCATGGACTATCAAGCTATGATCTTGCTTTTGATCGTTGCTACAGGGTACATAATCGCAATAAAAAAGAAGTAACCGCCATCACGTCCAAATGAATGCGGTTACTTCTCAACCAAAGCATAGGGGCTAACCGTCTACCGGTAGCGCCCTTTTCTATACTCAGTATACCCGCCCCGAGCGGGATTGTCAAGCCGTCCAGCAGGGCGGTTTTCTTTTGCCCTCAGAACGCGCCCGCTCGGATGAAACAGCTTCATTGCAAGGTCGGCATAATGCCGATGTAGCGGTGAGGGGGTCGCGGTTCACGACACCCTTTTTGAAAGGGGTCACCTATTCCGTGACACCCTCTAAGGTGGTATTTCACCGCTTTTGTCAGGGTACTATATTTCGCCGTATCCCGAACATGACAGCAAGTAAGATAACAATTCGTTATTGAGTACAGCAGATATTACATATCGCCATATTTGGCGACATCTCCGCGCCGGACATCCCGATGCGGGCGCGAGAATCGCACCTATTCGCCGTTATCCCGCTTGACCTGCTCATCTATCGCACGGCGGCCTTACTCAGGCGTATTGCAATTTCCCACGCGGCACTGGAATAGAGCGCCCCAATTCGCGGGCGGTCTCTATCCATTCTGCAATCACGGTCTCGACATTCTCAAGAGCCTCCCGAGCTGTTTCCCCATCAGCCATGCACCCCGACAGTTCAGGAACCTCAGCAATATACGCTTCATCTTCACGGCTGTAATAAATAATAATTTCATACTGGTGCATTACTCAAAACCTCCCATGCGGTATTTGACAATCAAGTCTCGAACCTGCTTTACCTGATAGGGTTTCGCCATTTTCCCTTTCGGCTGGATATTGATAATTTCCTCTATACCGCCTTTAGTATATATGAAATGATCGCCTTTTACGCGGCATACAAACCCAAACCGGCCTAAAACCTTGCACAAATCATCAAATGCAATACTTTTATCTTGCGTGCCGCTCAAGATGCTATACAGGAGTTTTTCAAACTGGCTCATGCGTCACCGCCTTGCTCGTGTGGTGTCTTATCCCGCTTGACCTGTTCATCTATGGCACGGTTGATAAATCCGTTCACGCTTTCCCCTCGCTTCGCTGCATGGGCTTGCAACTCGGTTTTACGGCCTTTGGGGACTTTTACTTCTATGCGGTCATAGTTTTGCTTAACATACTTTGCAGTAGCCTTCTGTTGTGCTTTGCTGGTCGACATATAAAAACGCACCTCCTCCATTATGCCATAATTATAGCGCAATTATCTATTGTCGTCCATATAAAATATAAACAATATATTGTCGTCAATATTGTTTGATATGTCTATTGATATATTGTCGTCCATATATTATAATATAATCACAGCAAAGGAGAAAACAAAAACTCCCGAGCTGGGAGCCAACAGGCGGCACGGTTGTTCCTCCGTGGGAGGTGATACCGTGGAGATCGTACTTGCATTGTACATCATCTTTTTAACGGTTCTCGTCCTTAAAAAGAAATAACCGCCCTTAGCAAAAGAGCGGCTTTCCTTACAAGTTCTCGAGATTATGAGGAAGCCGCCCCGTTGCAGCGGGACAGCCGCCTTGTTGGTTTCATTATAGCACACACCGCCGTAAAGTCAAGCGCCGAGGGCAAGACCACCCGACCAAGAGCCGCACCGCGTACCTGTGAGCGAGAGCAATAGACACGCAAGCGGGCGGCTGGCACAACTCCCTGAGACAGGTTGCAGGCAGCCCATTACCTGCCGCACGCGGTTTGCACCGATAATGACCGCCGGAACAGCCCACCGAAACGGGCAGCAGCCCAAAGGGAACGAAAACCCTTGAAGCTCGCAACCATATACCTGTGAGCCGAGGACGGCAATAGGCACGAAGATGGCGCGAGCGGGCGCGAAAATGCGCTGTATGCCATTTTCAAGGCATAGACACAAAAGACCACGTCAAAGCCACCAAAGCGCACACAGCGCTATTTTGGGCGAAAGCCAAAGGAGGAATCACGATGGACAAAACCGAGTTAAACAGCAAGGTCAAAGACCTGCGCGAGCTGCGCCGCATGTCGGAGGAGATCGCCGCCGAGATCGAGGCCATCACCGACACGATCAAGCGGGAAATGACCGCCCAGGGCGTGGACATGCTGGCCGGTGACGACTGGAAAGCCACATGGAAGCAGGTGCAGTCCGCACGGTTTGACAGCAGGGCTTTTAAGGTCGCCATGCCCGACCTTTACGAACGGTTCACCCGCTCGGCTGAGACAAGGCGGTTTGTACTCGCATGAGAAAGCCCCTTACCCCAGCCGACCAAAGCAAGGTAAGGAGCCTGCAAGAATAACCACCATAGGATTGTATCGCTTTCAGAAAGGAGTGAGAGCTAAGTGGAGAAAGATCAGACGATCACCGAGTTTATCGGCAATGCCCGGCATAACTCATTGCTGCTCAAACAGATTATTGCAGCAGTGTACGGTACATGCGAGGAAAATATCACAATCCACGTTCAAATCGAAACAAAATAAGTAAGATGGTTGAAATAACTTTACCAAGGGAGCGTGAAAACAGTGTTAACAGATGAATTATACCTTTTGTGGTCAAGCATAGACAAGCAGCCCGTACCGTCGGTGCAGAGGGCTACTGACGCGCTGTTTGGATGCCTTGCGAAGCGGCTCCCCTCCGATTTGTATAATCAGGCTGAAAGTCTGATTGGGGATTATGCTGGCGCACTGGAACGGCATGCGTTTATTTCCGGCCTTGGATTTTGCGCTGTGATTGAACAGGAGGCAAGCCATGCAGCAAAGGCGGGAATACTGTGCAGATCATAAAAAGCATAGCGTGCTTCTGCCTGCTCGCGTTCGTTATCAACGCCCCGATACTGGCGCTTGTACTGGGACTATAACAGGAGGTACACACCGATGAATGAACGGATACAGGAACAATACGAGTTGTGGACACAATCAGAGCTATACCCCGTCGAAGGCGAAGCCGAAAGGCATCTGCATGACCTTCTGGGCGATGATACCACCCTGACCGACATGGCAAACGCCGCCGCAGTCGAGATACAGGAAGCAGCTTTCGCAGGCGGCTTTGCGTGGGCAGTCGCATTACACGACGCGGCAATAGAGGCCGCACAGGTCACAGCGCCACGATTGCTACATATCACAGAAACGCTCAAGAACAGGCGGGACGCGCTATTAGCCGAGGCAGAGCGCACCCAAAACAGCGCTCATTTTGACCGGTGCAGCGCCGCGGCCGAAGCCTACGGACACGCATACCGGATGATTGTGCCGATGGAGAAGGAGCCAAACCCGCACGGGTAAGGTTCCTTTTCTCATGTGTGCATGAAATATTCTTTTATCCTGACACTCAAAGCGACAGCGGCTACGAAGAGCATTTGACACTTTTCAAGGCTCGGCATACTCCCCTTCCCTGTAATTTCCCATAGAGTTGGAAAGAGTTACCCAGCCGACCGATCAAAACCCAAACGGCCACACACAAGGGAGGGGGGGCATTTTTATGGTTTCACTTTCTCACATTTTATGCAGTTTTAGCAGGCTGTTAAAAACTCAAGTTTTCACAAGCAGCACGAATATCCTTTCTTTCCACCCGCTTGTGGTCAAAAGCAATCTCATTTACTTTTCCCGTGCGCGCGTAAATATCTCTTTTGTCCTGCCCCCCGTGCCGAGTTCAGGCGGTGGAACCTGGGGTGTTTTTTCGACGGGGGTGTTCGCGCTATCACAACTCCCTGCGATAACACAAGTTTCCCCAAGTCTTTTTAGAGCCTCCAAAATCTCCGGATACCTCACAGTAGCCCCTTTCCTTCAAGGCGAATGATTGTCCTCTCTTCGACGCTGCCGCCGCTGTTCCACGCTGCCCAGCCCGTACCGTGATAAGCGCCCTCGCTGACGATCTGTTCCCTGTACTGTTCCAGCCTGCGGATGTTCTGTGGGCTTCTCAGCCTGCGCAGGCCCTTGTATTCCAGCTTGCGGGCATACTCAGCATTACATCCCAGTCTGTCCCCTGCTTTTGCCAGTGTCAGTCCGTCATAATAGCGATACCGGATCGCTGCGGCCTGTTCCTGTTCGAGCGCATCAAGGCACTTGTCCAAAGCGGCGTGAAGCTGCTCGATATAAAACTGCTCCTCTGCATCCTCGTAAGCGTCCGTTGGGTCTGGTACAAGCTCGCCGCGGGCAGTCTCGCTTCCATCCTCGCCGCGTACAGGCTCGTCAAGGCTGACGCTTTTCCCGAGCGGGTCGTGCTTCTGCCGCTCCGTGCGCCAGCCGACCATATCAAAGAAAACCTGCCTGACCGGATACTTAAGAAACGACGCGAACAGAACGCCCCGTTCCGGCTCGTACAGCCGCACAGCGAGCGCGACCGCAAGGAAGAAGGATTGTTCCACGTCCTCCCATGTCACGCCCATAGCGGCCATCCTCGCACCTGCCTTGCGTGCCAGTTCGCGGAATATGGATGCAAGCAACCCGCGATTCTGCTCCCATAGCTGCGCCAGCGCGTCCCTGTCGCCTGTCTTGGCACGCGCGGCCAGTTCTTCATTTGTCATTGCGCATGACCTCCCGCTCGTGGTAGAATAAGACCACAAAGCAAGATCGAGCGGGAGAGCGGCAGGCCGTGCAGGGGCTTGCCGCTTTTTTATGTGCGAGATCGCGCGGCTTTTTGCAAAATTTCGCGCGCGTGTAATGTCCACACGATCAGCGGAACGGGAGCACACGGCCGGTCGGGCGCGCCATTTCCTGTTTGCTGCTCTGTGCTGTTTTCCTGTCCCGAAACCGCCGTTCTGCACAAGCTGGGCAGTAAACAGCCGTACCGAACAAGTCAGCTTCACCGCCAGCTAAAAGCTCATGCAGGTCAACGGCATGCTCCTTGCCGCATATTGGGCAAGTGGTGAAAACATTATCATCGCCGATGTTCAGTTTTTCTTCTTTGTGCTTTAGATAAAACATTGCTATCGCTCCTTTTTTTATGTGTGAGATTTCGTGACTTTTTGTGATATTTCGCGCGCGTAATCTGTACTAAGTCGAACAGATCAGGCCAGCGATCCCTTCAAGTTCTCTGAGCTGTATACCCTCGCAACGAATTTAGAATCATCCAGCGCGCTTTGCATACCGCATCCAGCATCCTCGCAAAGCAGGGCAAACAAGTACCGCAGCAACGCCCGCTTTTCTGCCGCCATCAGGCGCGGGTATTCCTGCACCTTGCCCAGCATCGGCTCGGCTTCCGTCCTGTCGATTTCGCCGGACTTGTACCCTGCATAGATACGGCGGGCGGCGATGTATTGCAGGCGCTCGGTCTCGCTCAGGCCGACAGGGATGGGGCAGCCGTGATATGCGGCTTTCTTCAGGTCGGTGAAGGTCATAGGGACGATCTCCTCCCCTCCGCCACGCCCTCCGCGATATCGAGTATCGCACAGCCGCAACGGCCGGAATTACACACCACATACCATGCACATTGCGCTTTGACACACTCTGCCGAGGCCGTAGTTCTGCCATAAGCGGCCATCAGCAGCGGGCAGTATTTCGCCTCGTCCATGTTCTCACCCCCTTCCTGACAGGTACAAAGCGCCCTGTTGATAAATGCAATCCCAATTCAAAAGCCGCTGTTCCCGCATGCCGATCCTTTGCAATCTGGGTAGACACAAAAACCAAGTCGCTGCGTTCGGCTTCATCGCCGTACATATCCGGCCGGTGCATCAGCAAGACCGCGTCCGCATCCTGCTCTATCGCGCCGCTGTCCCGCAGGTCGGCAAGACCGGGGGTTTTATCCGCCCGCTGTTCACTGGCGCGGTTAAGCTGCGCAAGGCATAGGACCGGTACTTTGAGCGAACGGGCAAGGGTTTTCAGACTGTTCGAGATGGCGGTGATTTCTTCATACCGGCTTGACCGGCTTCGTTCAGGCCGCAGCAGGCCGAGATAATCGACCACGACCAACGACAGCCCTTTGACCTTGCGCGCCATAGACCGCACATCAAGCACGGAACACCCCTCTTTGCCATTGGCATACAGCGGCAGGCGTGACAGTCCAACGTTTGCGGCCTGTACGCGCTGCCATTCCTCGGCAGATAGATTTTCGTCCAACAGCAGTCGGGTCGCGGATATTCCCGTTCGGCTTGATAACCGCCGTGCTTGAAGCTGGGAAACATCCATTTCCAAAGACACGAACAGTACCGCGCCACCGTGCTCCGCAACATTGTCCGCGATCTGCAGGGCTAAAGCAGTCTTGCCGCATCCGGGTCGCGCCGCCAGTATGTAGAGTCCACCCGGAAGCATACCGCCGCCTAACGTGTCGTCAATCGACTGCAAGCCGGTTTTGACGATCTTCCCGCTTATCTGATCTCGGAAATCGTAAAAAGCTGATGCAATATCAAGTCCGGTCAAAAGCTGTCCGCTGTCCCGCTCGTCCAGCGCAGCGATCCGCTTTTCGGTTTCCGCGATCAGCGTTTCGGGTTCATCGCCGTTCAGTGCGCCGTCCTCCAGCAGTTTGCCGATAGTTGCCAGCTCGCGGCGGCGCGCTGCTTTCTTGACAAGCTCGATAGAACGGTCTAAATCGCGCTCTGCGCATGCGACTTCCATGCAGCCAAACAAGGCGGTACGATCTACGCCCGCGTCTGCAATCTCTACTGCGTTAGGCGGTTCCTTGCCGTCCAGATCAAACCGCCGCGCTATGTCATAGGCTTCGCGGTTGAAATCAGAATACAGATCATCCCTGTGCAGCTTGTCCAGCACCACCCGCCACAGGGCAGGGTCAACCAGACAAGCCCCGATCACCGCGTTTTCGGCGGTTAGAAAATTATCGTTCAGCAAAACTGCGCCACCTCGTTCCCATTCTCGTCAATGAATGTTTTCAGCTTCGGCACACTCGGCCTTGTCGCCGTAGTGTTAGCTGGCGGCTCATCCTCCCAGCGCCGGCCGTTTATGTAGGTGCTGGCGAGCGGGATAAACCGACCGCCGTCCTTCGTCCAGTCTGCCGACCTCGTTTGCCACTCCAACGCTGCAAGAATTTGGTCAAGCAGGGCTTGGTCTGGCCTGAGCTTGTCAAATGCTTTTTGTGCCTTGGCCTTATCCTGCTTCTTGGGGTACGCTTTCCAAAATTGCGCAAATGCGCATGTGTATTCATTCTTATTAGTCTTTTTATTATTATGTGTCGCGTTTTCACGACGGGTCCCGTTGTGTTTTTGCAACGGGTCTGTTGCGTTTTCACTACTGCCCGTTGCATTTTCACAACTGGTGGTAGCGTTTTCGCAACAGGGTATCAAAACTCGTCCATTATTCCCCGGTTTGCGGTACTCCGTTCGCACATACCCAGCCGAAATCAGTTCTTTGATAGCCGCTATAACTCGCGTCCGGTCTTTCCGATATTCGTTTGCGAAAAATGTGTTACTCGCCCAACATTCACCAGAATCGCTTGCGAGTGCTGCTATGTCGCCATAAAGCAGCCGTGCCAGTAGTGATAGGCTGCTATCCGTGCGCACCTGCGCAGGAATAATTGTGTAGTAGTCTGACAAGTGCGCTCACCGCCTTACAGCCGCATTTGTCCGGTCATTCCGTCCAGTGCATCCAGTGCGCTTTCCATAGAGCGGCGGGTATTCTTGGCACGGTTCGACAAGGTGCGGATAAACTCCCTGATCTCTGTCTCGTTGGCGGGCAAAAAATAGCCGCCGCCCTCTGTACAGGTGGATAGGATAACCGCGCCTGCCTGCCGCTCCCGCTCGATCGCTTTTTGAAGCTCGCGCACAGTGTCAAAGCCGAGTATTTCAGCAAGCGTCTTGCTGGGGATGGCGTTCTCCTTGCCCGTAGGAAGATAGTCTGTAATCTTCAAATTACACCACCCGCCTTTCGTTGATGCGCCGGATGCCCTGCGCCTGTTCGGGCTTGCCCTCTGGCGGCCTCTCCAAGTAGTTAATAAGCGCATCCAGATTGACCAGACGGCGGTTTCCGTTACCGACTGGAACGGACGGCACAGCGCCGGTATGTATCAGGCGGCGTATTAGCTTTAAGCTGACCTGCGTTTCAGGATCAGCTTTGCGCAATTCCTCCAAGGCCTGCGCTGGAAATCTCATGCGAGCGGCCATTAGACCGCCTCCCTCTGCGTAGACAATTCCGCAATAATAGTGCGGATGCGTGCTTTTTCTTCGTCCGGCAGTTCATGCCGCAGCTTGCGACTGAAATTGCCGTCATTGATGCCGAGCGCATCCGCAATCTGCCATAGATACAGCCCAGCGGTTTTGATTTCAGAACGAATGTCAGTATTTTTCACTTTTATAACCTCCTTTGTTGTTGACTGCATTTGTTGTTTGTGATATTATAATACCACACAAACCGAGATTGTTCAACTGATGCAGAAATATTTCCACAGTTATACACAAATGCAGAACGGAGTGCGTGTTTATGAGTGCAAATGCAGATAAAAAACCAAAAATGCCAATCTTTAGAGATAGGCTGGATAAGTTGCGAGGTGATATGTCTTATAGCGAATTTGCCGAAAAATTAGGAATATCGCGTGCTACTATGGGATTTTACCTTGCTGGTAATCGAGTTCCAAACGCTGTTGATTTGAAGAAAATTGCAGAACGATGTGAGGTTTCTGCCGATTATTTATTGGGTATGTCCGATGCAGCAAAAGCAGAAAACCATGAGATTGGTTATGCCTTGGGACTTTCTGATAAATCGATTTCAAAGTTAAAGCGCTTTGCAGAAAATAAATTCTCCAAGATTGCATTAAATCAAATTCTCGAAAGCGGCAAGATAATTGCTTATATTACGAATTATCTTTTTTCTTTTTTGGAAGATGAGCGAAAAGAAAGCCGATTTCGTTATGTTCCGTTATCCCGCAATTTAGATCGCGGTTATGCAGATATGAATTTAGTAAAATTGATAGAGTTACTCCCCCTATGGAGGAAAGATACAATCAATCAACTAAAAGCGCAGATTCCATTGATAGATAGTTTACTGAAAGAATATGTTGCAAAATTGGCTGATGTAGATATGTGCAAACGTGAATATGTAGAATTTGTTTTGTACGAAGAACCATATATACCCAATCCCGATGATATTCTTCCTGATGACTTCTATGCAAATATTGATTATGAGGATGAATACAGAAAAGAAGAAGAATATGAACGCGAAGAAGCAGAAAGACGAAACGCTATTGGTGAAATACTTGACTTCATAAGCGAAAAAAGAGCGGGGGAAAGATAATGGCGACAATCCAAAAACGCGGCAGTAGCTATAAGATCGTTGTTTCTTGCGGCTATGATCTGAACGGCAAGCAGCTCCGCCGTACCATGACATGGACACCGCCCGAGGGTATGACAAAGCGCCAGACCGAGAAGGAACTTAACCGGCAGGCGACGTTATTTGAGGAAAAATGCCGCAGCGGGCAGGTTCTGGACGGCAATATCAAGTTTGCCGACTTTGCCGAAAAGTGGTTCAGGGACTATGCGGAGAAGCAGCTTAGGCCTACCACGGTCGCCGGATACCGACACTTTATCAAGCGGGTGCTGCCTGCAATCGGTCATATCCGCATGGACAAACTTCGGCCGCATCACTTTATGGCGTTCTATGACAACCTTGCAGAAAGCGGAATACGCGAGGATACGCTATATCGCTGCAAATTGGATTTCAAAACATTCTTGCAGAAAGAGCATATCACCGCTGTACAGTTAGCAGAAAAGGCGGGCATAGGTGTGCGCACGCTTTACGCATTAAACCGCGGTCAAAAGGTCAAAGCAGAGACCGCACAGAAAATAGATGCAGCTTTAAACTGTGCGCAATCCATCTTTGAGCCGGTCGACGGCGACAAGCAATTGACCGGTAACACGGTCGCGCACTATCACAAAATGCTGTCCTCCATGATGTCAACGGCGGTTAAGTGGCAAATCATCTATGATAACCCATGCGCGCGTGTAGACCCGCCCAAGATCGAGCGCAAAGAAGCCGCCTACCTTGACGAGATTCAAGCGCAACGCCTTCTTGATCTACTCGATAACGAGCCGATAACATACCGCACCATGATAACCCTGCTTCTGCATACCGGCCTGCGGCGCGGTGAATTGTGCGGGCTGGAATGGGGAGATATTGACCTTGAACGAGGTTTACTCGATGTGCAGCGCAGTTCCTTATATTTGCCGGAAAAAGGCGTGTTCATGGACGATACAAAGAATAACAGTTCTAAGCGTGTTCTCAAACTTACGCCGGATGCTTTGGTAATGCTCAGGCAATATAAGGCGTGGCAAGGCCGTGAACGTCTCCGTATTGGCGACCAATGGGCAGAAGCGTGGGGCGATCATCCACGCTTATTTACTACATGGAACGGGAAGCCGCTACATCCAGCCACAGTAACAGGGTGGTTCCACGACTTTATTGCTCGGAGCGATTTGCCGCCCGTCTCAATCCATAGCTTGAGACATACAAATGCAACCCTACTGATTGCGGCAGGCACAAACGTCCGTACTGTGTCGGCACACCTTGGACACTCGCAAACATCTACCACAATGAACATTTACTCTCACAGTATCAAATCAGCGGAAGCAGCAGCGGCGGAAGCGCTGCAAAGTGTGCTGACCCGCTCGAAAAAACGGGCATAGAAAAAGGGCGTTCCCATCAACGGGAACGCCTGATTTTTAACCCATAAACACCAAATAAACACCAATGCGCTTTTGTTTTCGGTATAAGCTACTCGTAAAATGCAAAAAACCGCCTATTCTTGCGAATAAACGGTTTTTCTTTGGTACGCCCGATGCGATTCGAACGCACGGCCTTTGGAGTCGGAGTGCGTATTATACTCGTCAAGTCGCGCAAATCCGGAATAAATAGACTTAAATTAAGCGGATTTGTAGCCATAAACCGCGCAATCCAGAAACATCTACGAGAGGCCGTTTTGGTGCTCACAAACACCAAACAAACACCAAGGCAAAAGCGCATTGACCGAAAGGACAATGCAGCATGCTACAAGTTCAAGAACGAGAAACCACCGCCGCCGAGGTATTCGGACACAACGTCCGGCGCTACCGCGAAAAGCAGGGCATGAGCCGCTTCCGGCTGGCGACCAATGCCGCGCTGGATGACCGGCAGATCCGCGACATCGAGAACGGCACGCACAATCCCACACTGCTGACGATGGAGCGGATTGCCGCCGCCCTTGGTGTGGATATGC
>OLKG01001850.1_pt1 | contig 13232 bp, 11 predicted proteins | sample 1603371 | NCBI WGS metagenome assembly OLKG01 (sample SAMN04168657, study PRJEB22393) | human gut metagenome | biome: human gut microbiome; feature: stool | host: Homo sapiens | collected 2014-03-20 | reverse complement strand
ATTTATGGGGGATACTGGCTCGACCTTCCTTGGTTATATGCTGGCAACGGTATCCATCATGGGCCTGTTCAAATTTTATGCGGTCATTTCGTTCGCTGTTCCGTTCCTGATACTGGGGCTGCCGATTTTTGACACGGCCAATGCGATCATCCGCCGCGTGGCGGCGGGGCGCAGCCCGATGAGTCCGGACCGCGGCCATGTCCATCACAAGCTGATCGATATGGGCTTTAACCAGAAGCAGGCGGTCGCGATCCTGTACGCGATCAGCGCGACCCTTGGCCTGACAGCGGTCGTATTGACCTCGTCGGGGGAAGTAAAGGCCATTATCCTGCTGCTGGCGGTATTGGTCGCAATTATCGTCGGCGCATGCGTCATCTACGGCGCGGAACACTGGGGCAGGCATCCGCACGATGGAACCCCAGAGGCAGAAGACAGGGATGATGGGGACGCACAAAAGGAGAAAACAGACGATGAACAAAATTAAAGTGATGACTGTGTTCGGCACGCGGCCGGAGGCGATCAAAATGGCGCCGCTGGTGCATGCACTGAAAAAGAATGCCCATACCGAGCCGATCGTCTGCGTCACCGCGCAGCACCGCGAGATGCTGGATCAGGTGCTGTTCACACAGGTGGAATCGGGACTGCCCGTCTCCAACATTGTGTTGATGGGCATAGGGGAGCCCCTGGACAACTTCGACAATGTGCTGCGCTTTTTAGAGCTCGTCAACAGTCCCGATGGCATGAACATCGGGATGCGGCACATCAGCCTCTCCACCTGCGGCCTCGTGCCGAAGATCGACCAGCTGGCCGAGAAGAAGCTTCAGCTCACCCTCTCCGTCTCCCTCCACGCCCCCAACAACGACATCCGCAGCGGCATGATGCCCGTGAACGACGCCTACCCCGTGGAGGTGCTGATGCAGGCCGTGCGCCGGTATCAGGAGACGACGGGCCGGAGAGTGAGCTTCGAGTACTCCATGGTGCGGGGGGTCAACGACTCCGACGCCTGCGCCAGGCAGCTGGCCGACCTCATCCGGGGGATGGGCGCTCACGTCAACCTCATCCCCATCAACCCGGTGGACGGCAGCCCTTATTCGGCCACCGACGCCGCCAACGTCCGGCGCTTCCAGCAGAAGCTGGAAAGCCTCGGCGTCAACGCCACCGTCCGCCGCCGTCTGGGCAGCGAGATCAGCGCCGCCTGCGGCCAGCTCCGCCGCGACGAGATGAACGGCAAAGTTTGAGAAGGAGAATCCTATGAAACTTGCAGGAAAAACAGACGTCGGCAGCGTCCGCTCCGAGAATCAGGACGACTACCGGGCAGGCGAGCTGAACAGCGACGCGGCCTGGGGCCTCGTGTGCGACGGCATGGGCGGTGCGCGGGGAGGCCGTGAGGCTTCCGTGAGCGCCTGCGACGTCATCGAGCACATCTTCCACGAGCAGTACGCCCAGTGCCTGCCCGGCGACGAGGAAAGGTTTTTGAAGCGGGCGCTCATCAACGCCAACCGCTTCATCTTCCAGAAGGCCTCCCGGGAGGAGGAGCTGGCGGGCATGGGCACCACGGCGGTCTGCGCCCTCGTGCGGGGCGGCAGCGCCTTTATCTGCCACGCAGGCGACTCCCGGGCCTACCTCGTCCGGGGCGGCAGGCTCACCCAGCTCACCCACGACCACTCCTACGTGCAGGAGCTGGTGGACTGCGGCACCATCACCGCCGAGGAAGCCGAGCATCACCCCCAGAAGAACATCATCACCCGGGCGCTGGGCGTGGACTACCGCCTCGACCCCGAGTTCACCAGCCTGCCGGTGCAGAAGGGCGATATGCTCCTGCTCTGCACCGACGGCCTCACCAACGTCCTGCCCAAGGAAAAAATCGAGGAAATTTTCACCAAGGGCGGGTTCTACGACATCCCCGACCGGCTGGTGGACGCCGCCAACGCGGGCGGCGGCCCCGACAACATCACCGCGCTGCTGCTGGGCGTGGAGCCGCTGGAGGTGAAGCATGGATAATCTCATCGGCAAGACGCTGGACGGGCTCTACACCATTCAGGAGCTCATCGGCGCAGGCGGCATGGCCAACGTCTACAAGGCCGTGGTCTCTGCCCCCGGCGGGCCTGTGCCGGAAGGCACGGTGGTGGCCGTCAAGGTGCTGCGTCAGGAGCTGATGCATGACGCCGACCTCGTCCGCCGCTTCAAGAACGAGTCCAAGGCCATCTCCCTGCTCAACCACCCCAACATCGTCAAGGTCTACGACGTCTCTGTCGGCGAAAACCTACAGTATATCGTCATGGAGTGCGTGGAGGGCATGACCCTCCGGGAGTACCTCAACGAGCGGGGCGGCAAAATCACCAGCCGGGAGACCGTCCACTTCATCGCCCAGATCCTCCGCGCCCTCGACCACGCCCACCGCAACGGCGTCGTCCACCGGGACATCAAGCCCCAGAACATCATGCTGCTGGACAACGGCCAGCTGCGGATGATGGACTTTGGCATCGCCCGCATCTCCCGGGCCGAGAACCAGATCCAGAACGGCAAAAAGACCATGGGCAGCGTCCACTACATCAGCCCCGAACAGGCGAAGGGGGAGGAGACCGACCCCAAGAGCGACATCTACTCCGTGGGCGTCATGATGTACGAGATGCTCTCGGGCAGGCTGCCCTTCGACGCCGACGACATGGTGGAGGTGGCCCGCAAGCAGATACGGGACACCCCGAAGCCGCTGGCAGAGCTTGCCCCGGACGTGCCGACGGGCCTCGTCCAAATCACGGAACGCGCCATGGCGAAGCTGCCGGTCAACCGGTATTCCAGCGCCGCAGAGATGCTGGAGGCGCTGGACGCCTATGTGCAGGACCCCTCCGTCACGTTCCAGTATCAATATGTAAAGGAAGAACCCGAAAAGGTGGTGAATGAACCCATGCCGCAGAAACGCAGCATCCGCAGACCCCCGGAGAGACCGGCGGCGAATCCCGCCCGCCCCAAGGCGAAGGCGAAAAAGAAGAAGCGCAGCGGCTTTATGCCGGTGCTGCTGGGCATCACGACGGCCTTTGCGCTGGCCTGTGCGGCCCTGTGCTGGACCATCCTGAACGATTCCAGCAACATCATGACCGACCGCGCCGACATCGTGCTGGGCGATTTCAGCGGCATGACCCAGGACGAGGTGAAGGCCTCTGAGCAGGTGGCCTCCGGTCAGGTGGTCGTCAACTGGGAAGAGGAGTACAGCAACGACTACGCCGCAGGCTATGTCTACAAGCAGTCGCCGGTGGCGGGCCGCACCGTCCGCGAGGGCCAGAGCGTGACCCTCACCGTCAGCCTCGGCATCCACTACGTCACCGTCCCCGACCTGACCAACTATGTGCAGGCCGACGGCGAACAGCAGCTGAAGGACCTGGGCGTGTCGGTGCTGGTCACACAGGCCGTGGATGAGTCGGTGGCCCCAGGCTCCATCATCCGCACCGACCCCGCCGCAGGCAGTCAGGTGGCCGCAGGCACCACGGTGGTGATCTACGTCAGCCGTCCGCAGGTGGCCACCACCACCAAGGTCCCCAGCCTCATCGGCATGAGCGTGGAGGACGCCCGCACCCTGCTGGTGCAGCGGAAGCTGGGTCTGGGCAGCCAGACCGAGCAGTACAGCGACCAGCCCGTGGGCAGCATCATCAGCCAGAACCCCGGCGAGGGCGCATCGGCCAAGCTGAACACCCGCGTCAGCGTCGTGGTCAGCGCAGGCCCTGAGCCTGCACCGGAACCCGAAGCACCCAGCGAGAGCACCGCCAGCAGCGACGGCTCCGGCGGCTGGTTGGGCGGCCTCTTCGGGGGCAGCAGCTCTTCCAGCGAGAGCACCGGCGCCAGCTCGTCTTCTTCCACCGGCGGCGGTCTCAGCGACTGGTGGACGTCCTGGCTGGGCTGAAGGAGAAGGTATGACAGGTTATATCACAAAAGGCATCGGCGGATTTTATTACGTTAAGACGTCGGAAGGCATCGTGGAGTGCAAGCCCCGGGGCATCTTCCGCAAGCAGAAGATCACCCCCGTGGCGGGCGACGTGGTGACGCTGGAGACCGAGAACGGCGGGGCGGTCATCGCGGCCATCGCGCCCCGGCGGAACGTCTTCGTCCGCCCGCCCATGGCGAACCTCGATGTGCTGTTCCTCGTGGCAAGCACCACCCAGCCCACCCCCAGCACCCTCGTGCTGGATAAGCTCTCGGCCATCGCGGTGGACAAGGGCGTCCAGCCCGTCATCGTCTGCACCAAAGGGGACCTCGCCGAGGCGGAGTTTCTGCGCAGCGCCTATGAAAAATCGACCCTGCCCTTCATCCGCATCGACTACGCCACCGGCGAGGGTCTGGACGACATCAAACACTGGATCAATGGCCGTCTCTGCGCCTTCTGCGGCAACTCCGGCGTGGGCAAATCCACCCTGCTGAACGCCCTCCTGCCCGACGTGGAGCGTCAGACCGCCGCCATCAGCCAGAAGCTGGGCCGTGGCCGTCACACCACCCGGGAGGTGACCATCTTTGAAGCCTTCGGGGGCCGCATCGCCGACACCCCGGGCTTCGCCAGCCTCGAGGCCAGCCGGGCGGGCTTCATCCCGAAAGAAGCTCTGGAACACGCCTTCCCGGAGTTCGGGCCTTACCTCGGCGCGTGCCAGTTCACCGGCTGCTCCCACCGCTCCGAGAAGGGCTGCGCCGTCCGCGCCGCCCTCGCGGAGGGCAAGCTCTCCCAGACCCGCTACGACAGCTACTGCGCCATGTACGATGAGGTCAAGGATGTGAAGGAGTGGCAGTACCCTCTCAGCCGCTGACGCGCCCATGCCGGGTTGCGGCTCCCAGCGTCTGCTGCGCTTTCGCTTCTCCGCCAGCGTCCTTGCCCTCTCAGGCGCTCCGCGCCAGCTCCCCCAAAGGGGGAGCCTTTGGCAGACCGGGCCACTTCCTACTGGACGCCTGAGGCCCGATATGGCGTAAAAGGGCGGGCCTTGCTACAGAGGGCAGCGGCTTCTGGACAAGCGCACCTTGTCAAGCTGCCGTGAATCCAGACAGCGGAGCACTACCGTTCCCGAGACATCGAGCTTTGCTTGTCCCGCGTGGGCCTGACCGGCACGCCAGTGGCTCCCCCTTTGGGGGAGCTGGCGAGCGAATGCGAGACTGAGAGGGCAACCTCCATAAGTACGACTTATTACGAAAATATGAATAAAAACTCGAAAAAGCCCTACCGTTCCCGGTTCCGGTCTGCTATAATTTTCTATGCTTGTTACAAAAACCTGAAGTGAAGTAAAGGAGCCAGGAATATGATAAAAAGCGCTGAACTGGAAAATTCGGCATACGAGTTTGAGGCGAAAATGCCGCTGCGCCACGCTGTTCCGCTGGGATTGCAGCACGTGTTCGCTATGTTCGTGGGCAACCTCACCCCGCTGCTCATCATCACCAGCGCCTGCGGCCTCGCGGGCGGTGAGTTCGCAGACCTGCAGGTGAGCCTGCTGCAGAACGCCATGTTCGTGGCGGGCATCGTCACGCTGGTGCAGCTGTACGGCCTCGGCCCTGTGGGCGGCAAGGTGCCGATCATCATGGGTACCAGCTCGGGCTTTCTGGGCGTGTTCAACAGCGTGGCTGCCACCATGGGCGGCGGCGTCACGGCCTACGGCGCCATGATGGGCGCATCCATTCTGGGCGGCCTGTTCGAGAGCGTGCTGGGCGTCTTTCTGAAGCCCCTGCGCAAGCTGTTCCCGCCGGTGGTCACCGGCACGGTCGTGCTGTCCATCGGCCTGTCCCTCATCTCCGTGGGCGTCAACTCCTTCGGCGGCGGCAACGCAGCCAAGGACTTCGGCTCGGTGGAGAACCTGCTGCTGGCCGTCTTCGTGCTGGTGGTCATCCTCTTCTTCAAGCACTGGACCAAGGGCTTCCTCAGCTCTTCCTCCATCCTCGTGGGCATCATCGCGGGCTATCTGGCAGCCATCGTCATGGGCTTCGTCCTGCCCACCACCGGCGTCACCGCCGACGGCGTGGAGTTCACCAAAGCATGGGTGCTGAACTGGAACAAGGTCGCTGAGGCCAGCTGGTTCGCCATCCCGAAGCTGGTGCCGGTCAAGATCGTCTTCGACCTCCGCGCCATCCTGCCCGTCATGATCATGTTCATCGTCACCGCCGTGGAGACGGTGGGCGACATCTCCGGCGTCATGGAGGGCGGCATGGGCCGCGAGGCCACCGATAAGGAGCTGAGCGGCGGCATCATCTGCGACGGCCTCGGCTCCACCGTCGCCGCCTGCTTCGGCGTCCTGCCCAACACCTCCTTCAGCCAGAACGTGGGCCTCGTGGCCATGACCAAGGTGGTCAACCGGGGCGCACTGGCCACCGGTGCCATCTTCCTGATGCTCTGCGGCCTCATCCCCAAGCTGGGCGCACTCATCTCCATCATGCCGCAGGCCGTTCTGGGCGGCGCTGCCGTCATGATGTTCTCCTCCATCGTGGTGTCGGGCATCCAGCTCATCACCAAGGAGAAGATGACTCCCCGCACCCTGACCATCGTCTCTGTGGCGCTGGGCGTGGGCTACGGCATGGGCGCAAACGCCAAGATCCTTGCCAACACCCCCCAGTTCGTCCAGCTCATCTGCGGCGAGAGCGGCATCGTGCCTGCTGCCTTCGTGGCCATCCTGCTCAACTGCCTGCTGCCCCGCGATGAGAAGTAAGCGTTGAACCACTGCGGCCTTCCTGTCTTTGCAGGGAGGTCTTTTTGTGTTATAATCTCCCCAGTCTGATCAGAGGGAAGGAGGACTCTATGGAACCGCAAACTGCCGCCCGCTATCGTCTTCTGGACGAGCTGCGGGGACTCGACCTCATCAGCATGATGCTCTACCACGGGATGTGGGACGTGGTGTTCCTCTTCGGCGTGGCCCAGAAGTGGTACACCGGACGCCCGGGCTTTGTGTGGCAGCAGAGCATCTGCTGGGTCTTCATCCTGCTTTCGGGCTTCTGCCTGCCGCTGGGGCATCATCCGTTCCGGCGGGGAGCCGTCGTCTTCGGGGCAGGGGCGCTGGTCACAGCCGTCACCCTGCTCTTCCTGCCCGAGGACGTGGTGTGGTTCGGGGTGCTGACTCTGCTGGGCTCGTCCATGCTCCTCACCGCCGCGCTGGACCCGCTGCTCCGCCGCGTCCCGCCCGCCGTGGGCGTGGCCGTCAGCGCCCTGCTGTTCTGGGTGACCTACCCCACGATGAACGGCTTCTGGAACCTGCCGGGCCGCCGTCTGGCCCTGCCGCAGGCCCTCTACGCCAGCTACACCACGGCCTATCTGGGCTTCATGCCCAAGAGCTTTTTCTCCACCGACTATTTCCCGCTGCTGCCCTGGCTGTTTCTGTTCTGGGCGGGGTACTTCCTCCACCACCTCGTGGGCCGCGAACGCCTCGCGCCGCTGCGCCGGTCGGTCTGCCCGCCGCTGGGCTGGATGGGCCGTCACTCGCTGGTGCTCTATCTGCTCCATCAGCCGGTCATCCTGGGGGTGCTGACGGCGGCGTTCCGGCTGGTGAGAGCGGGGTAAAGCTTCTGGAAAAGTTAGCCGCTGTGACCGCTTGACAAAGCAGCGGCGCTGTGGTATCCTATGGACGGTTAGAGAAATCTAACTAAAGAGATGCGTCTGAGCCTGCTTCCGACGCATTTTTATGGAGCAAAAAGTTAGAAGCAGCTAACCCAATAAATCAAAAGTGAGGCTGAACATTATGAGCAAAGTAGCAATCGTATTCTGGAGCGCCACCGGCAACACCGAGACCATGGCAAACTGCATCGCGGAGGGTGCAGGCGCTGCCGCCGCCATCGTCCCCTGCGCCGAGATGGACGCAGCAAAGCTGGGCGAGTATGACGTGGTGGCCTTCGGCTGCCCGGCCATGGGCGCTGAGCAGCTGGAGGAGAGCGAGTTCGAGCCGATGTTCGCGGGCCTCGAAGGCTCTCTGAACGGCAAGAAGGTGGCTCTGTTCGGCTCCTACGGCTGGGGCGACGGCCAGTGGATGCGCGACTGGTGCGAGCGCGTCAAAGAGGACGGCGCACAGCTGTTCAGCGACGAGGGCCTCATCTGCAACGAGACGCCCGATGACGACGTTCAGGCTGCCTGCCGCAAGCTGGGCGCTGATCTGGCCAACTGGTAAAAAATAACACCGGCCCATCCTGCATCATCCCGCGTCTTTGGGGCAACCTAGGGACAAAGAGGTGATGAATGAATGGAAAACACAGGTGTCCGCTGTGATGTCTGCGAGTGCCGCCACAACGTGGGGAGCAGCAAGTGTGACTTGCCCGAGATCACGGTGACGGAGCGCTGCACCTGCTCTTCTCAGCAGGTGGACATCCCGCACTACTGCCAGAGCTACGAGAAGAAGTAATCTGCGCAAAAAAGACCTCTGCCCGACGGCCTTGCCGGGCAGGGGTCTTTTGCTTTAATGAAGGCTGACGCCGAAGGTGGGCAGGCTGCGCAGCAGGGTGCCGACGCTGTGCATCTCGTAGATGCCGAAGCCCAGAGCGCTGGCGGCTATGAGGTTTTCGGCCCGGTCGTCGATGAAGATGGACTCATCGGCCCGGAGATGGTACTTGTCCAGCAGGGCCTGATAGATGCGGGGGTCGGGCTTGTTGATCTTCACTTCGCAGGAGGCCACGCCGCCGTCGAAGAGGCCCTCGAAGTCCCGGCGCATCAGCAGGTCCAGCACGTCCTCGGGGATGTTGCTCAGGTAGTAGACGCAGTAGCCGCGCTGCTTGAGCTGCTCCACCAGCGTCTGCATCCGGCGGCGGGGACGGAGCATACTCATCCAGTCGTCCAGCACGCCCTCCACCTCGAAGCCCCGGCCCACGGCCCTGGCCCGCTGGAGCATCCGCTCGTTGGCCTCCCGGCGGGTGATGCGGCCTGCGTCCAGCAGCCGCCATTCTCTGCTGCCGAAGGTCAGGTCGTAGACCTCCTCTTCCAGCCCCCGGTTCCCGAACAGGTCGATGAGGTACTTGTGGGGGTCGAAATCCACCATGACGCCGCCGAAGTCGAACACGATATTTTTATACATCGATGATACCTCTTTAAAAAAAGTTGGGATCGCACTGCGCCCAGTATAGCACATCCGGGGCAGTATTTTCCAGCCCTTTTGCATCGTCCGGCCCGCACCGGCATAGGATGGGACTGTAAGGGGGCGGGGGAGATGACCTTTCGGGAGCTGTGCAGCAAGGAAGTCGTCCAGCTGAAGGACGGGGCCTGCCTTGGCCGGGTGGACGATCTGGAGCTGGACGCCGACACGGCCCGCATCGGGAGTTTGCTTCTGCTGGGGCGGCCCCGGCTCTTCGGGCTGCTGGGCCGGGACGAGACCCTGACCATCCCGTGGGCCGACATCGAGCGCATCGGTCTGGACGCCATCCTCGTGCGGACGGACATCCCCGCCCCGCCGCCCTCCCACGGGGGACTGCTGGATAAATTGCATCAGTGGCTGAACGGATGAAAGATTTTCACCCGTTTTTTGTCCGTCAGGGCTGGATTTTGGAGGCGGGATGATTATAATAGAGGACTGGGGCGGAGTCTGCCGCCTCAAATAAGCTTCAAATAATAAGAAAAACGCAGAAGTGAAAGGAACTTCTCTATGACACACCATCCGAGTGCTGCGTCCCTCCGGCTGCACGGGGCGCGGCTGCTGTTTCCGCCTGCGGTCACCCTTCTGTTTCTGGTGCTTACCGAGTACATCGCCCGCGGCGCCCTGAGCGGAGATACCTTTGTACAGTACGTCTTTCCCCACCCAGAAGCCTACCTGCTGGCGTGGGGGCTGCTCTTCCTCGTCTGGATGGCGGTGGACTGGCTCACCCGCTTCGCCCCGCTGGCCACCCTCCTGTCGGCCCTGCTGGGCTGTCTGCCCGCCACGGTGGACTTTTACATCCTGCAGCTCCGGGGCGAGCCCTTCCTCCCGTGGGATTTGATGCAGGTGTCCGAGGCGGCCGGCGTGGCCTCCGCGGCGGGCATCCACGTCCAGAAAAGCATGGTCGTCTCCGGCGTCGTGGTGCTGGCTCTGACCGTCGGCTCCTTCTTCCTCTACCGGGGGCGTCAGAAGCTGCCCTGGGTGCAGCGTCTGGCGGGCTTCGCGGCCAGCACAGCGGCAACCTGCGCCCTCATCTTCGGGGTGTTTTTGCAGCCTGCCGTCACCCAGTCGCTGGGCATCCTGCCCGACGCATGGATGCAGGACCGCTACTACCGCTATTACGGCGTCATCACCAGCTTCCTCACCAACCTGACGAATCTGGAGATTGACAAGCCCGAGGATTACTCCGAGGAGGCCATCAACGCCATCCTCGACAACGTGGAGGCAGGGGAAAAGTACACCACCAGCCCGGCCTACCCCGGCTCCTACGCCGCCCAGACCCCGGCAGACGAACAGGTGAAGCAGCCCACCATCCTCTACGTGATGGACGAGTCCTACTGGGACGTCTCGGAGCTGGAACAGTACGGCTTCCAGTTCGACACCGACGTCTCGGCCAACCTCCACGCTCTGCAGCAGACCAGCGCCTATGGCCGGGTCTACAGCCCCAGCTTCGGCGGCGGCACCTGTGACGTGGAGTTCGAGGCCCTGACGGGCTACTCGGTGTCCTATCTGCCCAGCGGCAGCAAGCCCTACCAGCAGCACGTGACGAAACCCATGTTCGCCCTGCCCAGCTACCTCAAGACCGAAGGGTATCAGACGGCGGCGGTCCACTGCTTCTGGGCCAGATACTGGAGCCGCGACACGGCCTACCCCAACCTCGGCCTCGACGACTTCATCAGCCTCGAGAAGATGCAGGGCGTCCAGAAGGTGCGCCGCCACTACTGGACCACCGGCCTCGTCACCGACGACTCCATGGCAGACCAGATCATCGGCCAGTACGAGACCATGAAGGCCCAGTCCGACGCCCCCATCTTCCTCCACGCCGTCACCATGCAGAACCATACCAATTATAATAAGGATAACTACCCCGACGACCAGCGGGTGAAGGTCACCGAAGCCCCGGCGGGCCTCAAGGCCAGCACCGTGGGTGCGCTGGAAGACTTTGCCACCGGCATCCGGGACGCCGACGCCATGCTGGGCAGGCTGACGGACTACTTCTCGCAGGTGGACGAGCCGGTCATCCTCGTGTTCTGGGGCGACCACTACAATCCCATCGACTCCAATTACGACATCTACACCCGCAGCGGCTATGCCAGCGGGTCCAGCGCCGACCCCCGCCTCCATCAGACCACCCTGCTGATGTGGTCGAACTACTCCGACCGCGCGGTGGACCTCGGCACCATCGCCGCCTACGACATCTCGCCGGTGATGATGGAGCTGTTCGGCCTGCGTCAGCCCGCCTACTTCCAGTTCCTTGGCCGTCAGCTCCGGGCCGCCTACCGGGCCAACACCCGCGGCACCATTCTGGAAAAGGACGGCACCGCCTCGAACGAGCTGACCCCCCTGCAGCAGAAGTGGAGCGATGAGCACTGGCTGCTCCAGTACGACCTCATGTTCGGCAAAGGCTATGCCCTGAGCCGGATGGGCCTCGAGAGCATCGCCGAGGGCGCAGATTGACGAAAAACTACGATTCTTTTTAGAAAAAAGCACGAAAACCCCTTGCAACGGCCAGAGGTTTGTGCTATTATTACTTAGCATTACACACGCATCACTATGCCCTTTTGTGCTCTGACGAGTGGAGGGCAGTCCGCAGACATCCGATATGTCGGTGGATCACGGTGTGCGGAGGCAAAACAAATTTTGGAGGTAATTTTACTATGGCAGTCGTTTCTATGAAGCAGCTTCTCGAGGCAGGCGTTCACTTTGGTCACCAGACCCGCCGCTGGAACCCCAAGATGGCGAAGTATATCTTCACCGAGCGCAACGGCATCTACATCATCGACCTGCAGAAAACCGTCAAAAAGCTGGAAGAGGCTTACATGTTCGTCCGTGACGTTGCTGCCAACGGCGACACTGTGCTGTTTGTCGGAACCAAGAAACAGGCTGGCGATTCCGTTCGTGAAGAGGCTGAGCGCGCTGGCGTCCACTATGTCAACGCCAGATGGCTGGGCGGCATGATGACCAACTTCAAAACCATCCGCCGCCGGATTGAACGCCTGAACCAGCTCCAGAAAATGGAGGAGGACGGCACCTTTGACCGCCTGCCCAAGAAGGAAGTCATCAAGCTCAGACTGGAAATCGAGAAACTGGAAAAATTCATGGGCGGTATCCGGACCATGAACAAACTGCCTGGCGCACTGTTCGTTGTCGACCCCAGAAAAGAGAAGATCGCTGTTTCTGAGGCGAAGAAACTGGGCATCCCGGTTGTCGCCATTGTGGACACCAACTGCGACCCCGATGAAGTCGACTATGTCATCCCTGGCAACGACGATGCCATCCGCGCTGTGAAGCTGATTGCTCAGACCATGGCCGATGCGATCATCGAGGGCAGACAGGGCGTGCAGGAAGCAGCCGAGGATGCAGCAGAAGAAGCTGTCGCCGACGCTGAATAATCCCACTTCGCAAGAAGGATGCCCGGGCAGTTTTGTTCGGGCATCTTTGCAATATTCCTGTAAAATTACCTGAATTTTAAATATTATTGGAGGAATCAACATGGCTTTTACAGCGAAAGACGTACAGACCCTGCGCGAGAGAACCGGCTGCGGCATGATGGACTGCAAAAAGGCGCTGACCGAAACCGACGGCGATATGGAGAAAGCAATTGAGGTTCTGCGTGAGAAAGGCCTGGCTGCCGCTGCGAAAAAAGCGGGCCGCATCGCTGCTGAGGGCGTAGTTTACGCCTATGTGGACGAGGCCAAGAAAATCGGCGTTGTCATCGAAGTCAACTCCGAGACCGACTTCGTCGCCAAAAACGACAGCTTCATCGCTTTTGTGGACACCTGCGCCAAAACCATTGCCGAGCAGAACCCCGCTACCGTTGAGGCCCTGCTGGACTGCAAAGCGGCTGGCTCTAACGAGACCGTTGCCGACATGCTGCGGGAGAAGATCCTCACCATCGGTGAAAATATGAAGATCCGCCGGTTTGCCCGCTACGAAGGCGAGGTCGTCACCTATATCCACGGCGGCGGCAGAATCGGCGTCATGGTTGGCTTCGAGACCGACTTGGCCGACAAAGCGGAGTTCAAGGATTACGCCAAAGACATCGCCATGCAGGTTGCCGCTTCCGCTCCCACTTACCTGGACAAAGCTTCTGTCCCCTCTGAGACCATTGAGAAGGAGAAGGAGATCCTCACCGTCCAGGCCATCAACGAGGGCAAACCCGCCAACATC
>OLKG01001755.1_pt1 | contig 13985 bp, 7 predicted proteins | sample 1603371 | NCBI WGS metagenome assembly OLKG01 (sample SAMN04168657, study PRJEB22393) | human gut metagenome | biome: human gut microbiome; feature: stool | host: Homo sapiens | collected 2014-03-20 | reverse complement strand
TTGTATTCAGAAGAAAGGGAGGAAAATACTTTTGAAAACACGAGGTTGCCTCAAGAAAGCGTGTAAAGTGAGGAAAAATCAAAAAAAGTTTTTGTTCAGAGAGCGTATTCTTGTTCCATAAAAAGAGAGCAGTCTTTTGTGGCGGATACTGAATCTTCTTTATTAAGAACGATTTCTAAGAACTAGCCTGCCGGAAACGGATGGTTTTGACGTCCGGTAGGGAAGGGACGTTCCCCCCTCGGATGGGCTTATGTGGAGAGGGGGCGGAGCAGGCCCGCTTGAAAGTTCGACGGGCGTTTGCCATAGTTCCGCCAGCGTCTTGCCCCTTATACTTTGGACCCCAAGCAAGCCGGCGGAACAACCGCCACGCTGGATGCCGTGCCCGTTTGGGGCTTGCGGAGACGGTCATTCGTCCGTAGCGTGCCCGGTTATCGGTCCGTTCTTGAAGACGGGTCCGGCAGCGTTGAGGGCTGTTTTTACGGAATGCCGGACAAATGCATACTTGTGGGGTTTACCCGGCCGCTCGTGTCGGTGGCGTCGTTGTTGCTGGAAAATCATAGATTCGCTTGGGGCGACGGTGTTTGCTTTGAGAGCTGACCGCGCCTTTGGAAGCGGTACGGAAGAGAATCGGAAAAAGGAGTTGCTCATGAAACGTATTCTGATGTTGGGCCTGTTGGCCCTGAGCCTGCTGTGCGGCACGGCGTTCGCCAAAACGGGCGAAGGCATGACGATCTGGTTTGATACGGGCGGTTCCGTAGGGGATGGTTACGGCACCATCGTTCAGAACGGGGCCAAGGCCGCTGCCGCCGATATGGGGTGCGAGCTGCGTTTGCTGTATTCCGACTGGAACCCTGAAACCATGATCACGCATTTCCGCAATGCCGTGGCCGCACGTCCGGACGGTATCGTCGTCATGGGGCATCCCGGAGACGCCGCATTCGGCCCGCTGGTCGATGCTGCGGTCAAGCAGGGGATCGTCGTGACCTCGATCGACACGGCCTTGCCGGAAACGCAGGCTCGGCATCGCGCCAAGGGTTTCGGCTATGTGGGGACGGACAACTACACGCAGGGCAAGGCTCTCGCTGAGGAAGTGCTGCGCCGCACGAACTTGAAGAAAGGCGACCGCGCCTTTGTCTGGGGCCTGAAGCGCATCCCCGATCGCGGGCGGCGCGCGCAGGCTATCGTCGAAATGCTGGAACAGGCGGGCGTGACCGTGGATTATCAGGAAATCACCCCAGAAATCGACAAGGACCCCGTGCTCGGTGCCCCGGTCGTGGCGGGGCAGCTCGGGCGTCACCCCGACACCAAGGTCATCATTGTGGATCACGGCTCCCTGACCGCGCAGATGGGCAACCACCTCAAGAACGCGGGCGTCAAGCCGAATACGGTATATGTGGCGGGATTCTCGCTGTCTCCGGCGACGGCGGCGGCCATTGAAAACGGCTATGTCCAGCTTGTTTCCGAAGCGCAGCCGTATGTGATGGGCTACTTCGGCGTCGTACAGACCGTGTTGAGCAAAAAGTACGGTTTTACCGGATTCAGCATCGATACGGGCGGCGGCATCGTGGACGCCGCCAATATCGGCGCGGTGTCCGCCTTTGCCAAGCAGGGCTTGCGGTAGAGGAAACGCCCCCAAAAGGGAGAAGGGAGCTTCTGAAGAAGTATCCCCTTTTCTTTTTTCCGGACAGGCAGGCTAGCGCTTTTTTACTTTTGAAAGAATAGAGAGGCATTGGGGAAGGGAGCGGAGCGTTTTCCTTGAGGAGCGCTTCCCTTCCCCAAAACCGCCAGCGCGGAACCTCTCTCCTTTCAAAGACGTTCGTGCCTATCAAATCCTTGCCCGCAGTCTCTTCCGGCACAGATTGTCTTTGAAAATACGGTCAAAGTGGAAGGCTTGTCTCATGGCGGTCGAGAGATGTTTTTCCAGCGGCTGCGCGGCGGAACTCCCGCTGATGCGGGGCGTCAAAGTGACATGGATGCGTTATGGGAATGCTGCTCAGTGTAAGAGGGATACGGAAATCGTTCGGAGCGGTGGCGGCGTTGCGGCACGCCGATCTGGACATGGCGGAAGGTGAGGTCGTGGCACTGCTTGGCGATAACGGCGCGGGCAAGTCCACGTTCGTCCGCCTGCTCTCCGGGGCCGGGCGTCCCGACGGCGGCACGTTCCGGTTTGGGGGGAATCCCGTTGATCTGGCGAAATACAGCGTCCGCAAGGCCCGGGATATGGGCATCGAGACGGTGCATCAGGATCGCTGCCTGTGCGAGGGGCAGTCGCTCTGGAGAAATATGTTTGTGGGGCGCCACGTGAGGACGCGCTGGGGATTCATCGACATTGCCGCCGAACGCGAGGCAACCCGGGTGATGCTGGGGGAGTGGCTCGGGCTCGGCGGGGCGGGGCTGGACCCCGATGCCGACGTACGGGTGTTGTCCGGCGGCGAGCGGCAGGCGCTGGCGATCGGGCGGGCCATGTATTTCGGGGCGCGGCTGGTCATCTTGGACGAACCCACCACGGCCCTCTCGTTAAAAGAGGTGAAACGCGTTCTGGAATTCATCCAGGCCCTGCGGGACAAGGGGCGCTCCGTGCTGCTGGTGTCCCACCATGTGCATCAGGCGTATGATGTGGCGGATCGGTTCCTGTTCATGGATAAGGGCAGGACGGTCGGTGAAGTGCGGCGCGAGGGGACGTCCCCGGCGGATCTGACGGAACGGCTGCTGTCCCTCGCCGAAGGGAGAGGTGCGTGATGGGCGGGCGCATCCGGTGGGCGTTGCCCGCAAGCACACGCAACCAGCTGTGGCTGACGGGGTTGTTCTTGGCGTTGCTTGCGCTGTTCATGATGACGGGCGCGCGGGCGTTTCTGGCGTGGCCCATGTACGAGAGCCTGCTTTCAACCTTGCCCCTGTACGGTTTTCTGGCGCTCGGGCTCACGTTGGTGGTCGCGGCGGGGGAGATGGATTTGTGTTTCCCCTCGACGCTGGCGGTAGCCGGATTCGGCTTTGCGCTCACGGCGATACACACGGGGCAGGTCTGGCTCGGCGTCATCGTCGCCATCCTGATCGGCTTGGGGATCGGTCTCTGCAACGGCTTTCTGGTCGCGTATGTCGGCGTGCCGTCCATCATAGCGACCATCGGGACGCAGTTTTTCTGGCGCGGCGCTGTCATGCTGCTGAGCCAGGGACTCGCACTCGGGCTGGCGGATCTGGGGGGAAGCCCCATGCATAGCGTGCTGGCAGGGAGGCTTGGCGGCTTCCTGCCCATGCAATCGCTCTGGCTGATTGTAATGGCGCTTGCCCTTTGGCTTCTCCTGAACCGCCACCCGCTCGGCGACGCCATCCGGTTTACGGGCGAGCAGGCGGACATCGCATCCCGGCTCGGCATCAACGTCCCGGCGGCCCGTCTTGGCGTACACACGCTCATGGGCGGCATAGCGGGCTTTGCCGGGGCCATCGGATGCATGGAAATGGGGTCGTGGTGGCCCACACAGGGAGACGGGTACATGCTGTTGGTGTTCGCCGCCGTGTTCATCGGTGGGACCAGCGTATTCGGAGGCTCCGGGAGGCTGTACGGCACGTTAATCGGCATCGCCATCGTCGGGATGATCGAGGCGGGCATCGTCAGTTCCGGCCTGTCGGGATTCTGGACTCGCGCCGTGCACGGCATGGTCATCGTTGTCGCGGTATCGAGTTACGCGATTCTCTCAGGGAATGCCGACGAGCGTATTTTGCGTCTGGTACGGTGGAGAAAAAGGTAGAGCCTCTTCAAAGCCACTGAGCCGAGAAAAGCGGCAAGTGACGAGCGGCGCGCATTGCCTGATCGGTACAACACAGGGAAACGCGTTTCCTGACCTCGGTTCCGGATGGTGGAAAGAGTAACAAAAGGGAGGCTTCAACCTCCCTTTTGTTATCGCCGGACAGCTACAAGTCTCGTCGCTCGACAAGCAGTTTATCCAGTTCTTCCATGAATGCGGCAAGCAGGGCTTCCTGCCCGCGCACGGAGCGGATGACTTCGCCTTTACGGAAGATGATGCCCTTGTCGCGGCCTCCGGCCATGCCGAGATCGGCTTCCCGCGCCTCGCCGGGTCCGTTCACCACACAGCCCATGACCGCGACCTTGATGGGCGCCTTTTCCGTGCGCAGGCGGCGCTCCACTTCTTGAGCGAGGCCGATGAGATCTATTTCCGTACGCCCGCAGGTGGGGCAGGAGATGATTTCCGGCCCGCGCTGGCGCAATCCCAGGGCGCGGAGCAGTTCCCACGCCACGGTCATCTCTTCTTCCGGGGCAGCCGTCAAAGAGACGCGCAGGGTGTCGCCGATACCCTCGCTAAGGAGGACCCCCATGCCGACCGAGGATTTGATGGCTCCGCGCAGCACGCCGCCCGCCTCGGTGACGCCAAGGTGCAGCGGGTAATCGCAGCGTTGCGATAATAGCCGGTAACATTCAATGGTATTGAGGACCGAAGACGACTTGATGGAAATTTTCGTATCGTAAAAGCCGTGTTCCTCAAGGATGCGGACATGCCCGAGTGCGCTTTCAACCATTGCTTGCGGGGTGGGGCCTCCGTACTGCTCCAGCAGCCGTTTTTCTACCGAACCACTGTTGACGCCCACGCGGATCACCGCGCCCCGCGCTTTGGCGGCATCGACCACCATTTCCACGTTTTTGCGTTCGCCGATGTTGCCGGGGTTGATGCGTAAGCCTTCCAATCCCGCTTCCAGTGCCATGAGGGCCAGACGGTAGTCAAAATGAATGTCCGCGATGACCGGGATGGGGCTGGCGTCATGAATGACGCGCAGGGCCTTGGCTGCCGTCTCGTCGGGTACGGCGACGCGCACGATTTCGCAGCCCGCGTCGTGCAAGCGTTTGATCTGGCCGAGGGTGGCCTCCACGTCCCGCGTGTCGGTATTCGCCATGCTCTGGACGGCAATGGGTGCACCTCCGCCGATACGGACGGAGCCGAGCTTCAATTGTCGAGTCTGTTTGCGGGGGAGTTCCATATACTATCCTTTTGGGGAGGAATCTGGGGGAGGGCGCTTTTTATAAAAAGCGCCCTCCCCCAGACCCCCACCCGCAAAAATGTTGACTGGTGGGGAGGCTGCGCGACAGGAGTTCGTTTCAGCCGGAGAGGGAATACAGAGAAGAGGTCATGTCCTGTCTGGATAAGATAACTGGCTGTTGCTTTTAACAATACCGTTTCAACAAAAAACGTCGGGGGGATGATCCGTCTGAGGAACATCCCCCGACGGTCGTTTTTCCGAAACTGCCGGGGTCCGGGGGGAGGCTCTCCCCCCGGGCAGGTCCGGGCGGCAGCCCGGCGGAGTCTGAGGCAGAGCCTCAGCAGGTGCAGTGCAGCGCCCTGCGTGTATTCACGTTACGCCAGCTTCTTGCGTTGTTCGGCCAGAGCCGCAGCCTGTTCCTCAAAGGTGGCGAAACCGGCCTGATGCAGGGCGTCCTCGACGGTCTCGTTCCAGTTCCACGCGGCATAGATGACCGGCTTGTGGAACGTGGCGCGGAAGGCCTTAAGAGCCTTGCGGGCGGTGTTTTCGCGGCTTCCGCCGAGGCTGTCACGGAGTTCGCCGTGCAGACGGGCGGTTTCCGCATCGTACCAGGCGCGGATCTTGGCCGGATCGGAGGCGAGCTTGGCGACATCGACCTTTCCGGCGGCTTCAAGCAGCTTGACCAGCTTGGCCTGGTGCTGTTCGCCAAGCCACTTGCCAAGGCCGGAAGCCGAGATGTTCAGGGCCTCGGCGGCCGCGAAGTCCTGCTTCGTGCGGTAGTAGGTATCGGGCACGACGGAGGCGGAGGTGATGCCGCTGATAGCCACGAGGCCGCGCAGCACTTCGCTGTTCGCCACGCCCTGACCGCAGAAGCCGACCTTTTTGCCGAACTTCTGCCCGGAGAAGATGGTCACCAGAATCGCCCAGACCACGGCGGGGTCTTCCTCGTCGTAGATGTGCGAGAGCGAGCTGTTGTCGCGGTCGGTGGCCAGCACCATCTGGGTCATGTCGTTGGAGCCGATGGAGAAGCCGTCGAACTCCTGGATGAACTGCCGCGCCAGAATGGCGTTGGAAGGCAGCTCGGACATGAGGATGATCTTGAGCCCGTCCTCGCCGCTGCGCAGGTTGTGCACGGTGTCGAGGTAGCCGCGCATGGCGCGGGCCTGTTCCAGCGTGCGCACGAAGGGCAGCATGAGCTGGAGGTTGTGTGCGCCGTAAGCCGAGCGGGCCAGCTTGAAGGACTCGATTTCCCAGTCGTGGATATCGCGGGATACGCCGCGATAGCCGAGCATCGGGTTGTCTTCGTGATCTTCGAAGAGGTTGCCGCCGAGCAGGTTGCGGTACTCGTTGGTCTTGAAGTCGGTGGTACGGTACACGATGGGCTTGCCGTAGAAGGCCATCGCAAACAGGGCCAATCCCTGAGACAGAGTCTGCACGTAGTGGTCGTGGCCGTTCTTGTGGCCGCGGGCGCGGATGAGCGTGCCGATTTCGCCGGGGATGGAACGCAGGGCGGCGATTTCCTTGGCGAGGCCGCAGCGGGCGCCCACGTCTTCACGCAGCGCGGCGATCTGGCGCAGGGTTTCCTGCACCGCCGGATTGAGCGCGGCGTAGCTGACCTGATCGCCGATTTCCTTTTCGATGGCGGCGCGGCGCGCCTTCACTTCGGGGGAATCGCCGGACAGGGCCAGCAGTTCGGACTCGTAGCCCATGATGATGCGGACGTGTTCGGCCAGATCCGCGGACGTCTCCAGCGTGCTGTAGAAGCGCGCGGCACGTTCGGTGTATTCGTCCAGCAGCTTTTCAACTTCGCGCATACGCCGATACACGGCCATGATTTCGTCGGGATTGCGGAGGTCGTCCTTTTTGCCGAGCTTTTCCAGTTCTTCCGCGAAGCCGGTGATGTTGCCGACGTGTTCGCGGAGGCGGAGATCCAACGACACGAGGCCAGCGTCAAGCTGTTCGCGGATGGTCTTGCGCAACTTGGAGTCCAGTTCGCCGATCTTCTTCTGGACGAGGCGTTCCAGTTCGCCGTTGTCGAAGGCTTCCAGCGCGGCGGGGTGCACGCCCACGTTGCCGAGCATGAATTCGGCGCGCAGCAGGCCCACTTCAAAGTCCGGCACGTTGCGGAGGCGGGACAGGAACAGGGCCTGCCCGATGTCCGCGAGCACGAGGCCGACTCGGGTTTTCGTCTGGGGCAGGGCTTCCACGTCCATTTCGCCGCCGACTTCATGCAGCGGGAGCAGGCCGCGGTACACGCGCCCACGGGTGCCGTCGACGGTGACGTCCAGACCGTCCAGAGCCTGAAGGGCCGTGGGGTTCTGGATGCCGATGACCGCGGCGATGCCGAGTTCGCGGGAGGTGATGGCCGCGTGGCTGGTGTCGCCGCCCACGTCGGCGAGGATGGCGGAGGCCACGCGCATACCGGGAACCATATCGGGGTCGGTACGTTCGGCGGCGAGGATTTCGCCCTTACCCACGCGGTTCAGTTCCAGCGCGGAGCGGAGGAAGCGGACCTTACCCTGTCCGGCGCCACGGGAGGCCCCGTTACCGGTCAGCAATATCTCGGCGGCAGCGGCGGCCTTGGGCTCCACTTCGCGGCGGCGCATGAAGATGGTGTGGGGATGCAGGGCCAGTTCTTCATTCCAGCGTGTTTCGGGGCGCGCCTGCACGAACCACAGCATCCCCTTGGAGTCGATGCAGAACTCGGTGTCCATGATCATGCCGTCGTAGGCCTTGCTCACGGCGCGCACGCCCTTGGCGACCTGCTCGGCCTGCGTGGGGGTCAGGGCCCAGAGCATACACTCGCGTTCCGGAACGGGCACTTCCTTGGTGCCGCCGTTTTCGTCATAGACGATCTTCATGGTTTTGCTGCCCATGAAGCGGATCACGACTTCGCTGCCGTCGTCCTTCTGGTAGACATACAGCTTGTCGGGCGTCACGCGGCCGCCCACCACGGCTTCACCGAGGCCGTAGCTGGTGTCGATGCTCACGAGGTCCTTGCGGACGGTCCCGCGGCAACCCGTGGCGGTGTCGGCGCTGAACGCCGTACCGGACACCACCGGATTGATCATGCGCATGATGCACACGGAAAGGGACGTGTTTTCGATGGACCATTCCTTCTTCGCCTGCGCGGCAAGCTCTTCCTGGCCCGTGGTTTCGGACTGGGTCAGAGCATCGAGGATGGCTTCCCGGCGGTAAATCATGGAGCGCAGGTTATAGGCCGAGGCGCAGTCCCACAGGTACGCGGTGGCCACTGCGTCGTCGCCGACCATGTTCAGGAAGGTGTCCTGAAGGCCCGCGAAAGCTTTCTTGCGGGAGTCCTCACCGGCGGCGGAGGAACGCACGGCCACGGGCACGTCGCTTTCCTGCGCTTCGGCGCAGATGTCGCGGTAGGCGGAACGGACGGCCTTGTCGACGCGTTCGGGCAAGGGGCAGGACAGGATGGCGGCCTGCACCATGACGGAACGCTTGCGGAGCTGGTCGATGCCTTCCTGCGAGGAGGCGAAGCCGTCGACCACGTTGTTGACGAACGTGCGCAGGCGGATATGCGGCAGTTCCGGATCGGCTTCGGAAGCCTTGCGGATCTCGGCTGCGACGGAACGCACGAATTTCGGCAGGAACTCGTGATCCTTGGTGACTTCGGGGGAAGCCCAATCGATGCGGTTATAGGCTTCGTCGACCATGGAACGGATCAGCGCCGCGCACACCTTGCATTCGTCGAGCACGATGTGGAACGCCACGGACGAAATGGCGCGGAACTGAGGAATGCGAACGCCTTCAACCCGGCTGATCAGTGCCGTGTTGTAGTTTTTGCCACCCACCAGCAGCTCGGCGTCCTCGCCGATCCGCACGATGTCCGCGCCGGTCAGGACCAAGCGCTTGAGAAGATCTTCCACCGGAACCTCGTCTTGTCGGTTTTTGGTTGCGGAAGGAGTTTTCGTCATGAGGATTGCCTCCCAGGCTCTCTCTTCGTATCGGTTGATGTCCCTTAGATCCGGCTGAGCCGTTCCCCGCAGTAGGGACAGAACTCGATGTCATTCATGGGCAACGGACGACTGCACGCCTCGTTGGTGCAGATGCGCGGAACCGGCCCGAGCTCCACGATGAGCTCGCCTTCGCGGACGGTTTCCATCTTCCTGGTTTCCTTGTAGTCGGCGGTCTTGAGCACACGCTTGACGATGCCGGCCACAGGAGCCAGAACGGCTTTTTCCTGCTTCATGATGGACACGTTGAACAGTTCTTCGCCCTCCTCGACGATGTCGCCGGGATGGACGTACATCACCCAGAGGTCGCCGTTGCTCGGCGCGCCGACCTGATACTTGTCCGCAGGATCGGCCATCACCGCGCCCCCGGCACCGCCGTTCTTGGGCGGGGCGACCTTGACGAGCTGGCTGAAGATTTCCGAGTCAAGCACGAAGCGGACCATGGATTCGCCCGCGTCGTTGGCCGGGGACATGCTCACCAGCAGGAACTGGTGCGGCTTGCCGGACGTATCCACAAAGTTGATTTCCTCGCCGACGGAGCAGCCTTCAAACCAGACGGGCAGCGGCAGCCGGTTGGGATCGCCGTATTTGGCACGGAACTGAACCGTCTTCACGGCGTCGCCGGGATGGTTCAGGTACATGACCATTTCTTCTTCCGTGGGTTCGCGCTTGATGATGTCGCGGAACGCCTTGCGCTCAGCCTCAATGTCCATGTCGGTGAGCTTTTCCAGCGGCGAATGCGTGGTCCGGTCGGCAATGGCCTGCTTCCATGCGTTGCCGAACGCGCTCTCATACACCCAATCCGGCGGGAAGCCCAGAGGCAGCTTGCCGAATTTGCCCAAAAGGAGGTTGCGGAACGCGTCGTTGCAATCCTGATAGAGGGCGAGGCGGGCCGCGCGGGTGCCTTCGCTGAGTTCGGCTTCGTCAGGCACGTCGTTGACGCGATCAAGCACGCCGAGCAGGTATTTGACCTCTTCTTCGCCGCCGCGCTTGTACGCGCCGGTCACGGCGAGGAACGCGGTGTTCCATGTGATCTGGGAACCGGGGGTCACGTCGTGGTAACGGACGAGCTTGCGGGTCCCGGCAAGGAACTTGAGCATGTAGGGCAGCAGGTGGATGTAGCCCTGCTTGAGCGCGCCTTCCTGCGACGAGGAGGTCGCGCCGCCGGGCATGGCGTGCTCGGTCACGTCGTTGTCGATGCCCTGGAAGTACGGAGCGCAATAGCGGTCGTAGTAGGGGATGACCTGCTTGAGCACGAAGTTGGCGTCGCGGACCATATCCTTGTTCATGGCGGTCTTGAGGCCGAGTTCGCCTTCCATATAGGCAGCGGTGGCGAGGGTATCGCCCTGGCCGTAGCTGCGGACGCATGCGCCGAGGTTCGTATCCACGATCTGGACGCCAGCCTTGGCAGCCGCGCCCACGGAGGGAACGAAAAGGCCGTCCGTCATATGGCGGTGGTAGTGCAGCACCAGCTCGGGCCACCGTTTGCGCAGCGCCGTGACCACTTCGGTCATGAAGCGGGGCGGGCATACGCCGGCCATGTCCTTGAGGCCAAGGATGATATGGCGGGAGACTTCCTTTTCGCTCATGCCGGCCACATCGCCGCACACGGAAAGGACGTTCTCGGCCACGCCGAGGTAGTGAGCAACGTCAAAGCCGTTGGCCCAAGACATGGAAATGGCGGGTTCGAAGACCACGTCTCTGCGGCTCAACGCGACTTCGGCGAAGGGACGCATGTTGTCGATGTGGTTCAGGAAGTCGAAGCAGCGGATGATCTGGAAGTTGTCGCAGATCATTTCGCCGGTCAGGCGCATGAGGTTCTTGGGCTGCGGGCTGTAGCCGAGCACGTTGGTCGAGCGGATCAGGATCTGCTTGAGGGTCTTCGGGGCGAACTTGTTCCACTCCTTCGCCTCGGTGAAGGGGTAGGTCATGTTCGCCATCATGGCGACGTGGAAGTGCGCGCCGCCGCCGTTCTCAAGGGAGAAAAAGCCGCAGTTGTCCAGGTAGGGCCCCACGAGGCGGTCTTCGGCGAGGCGGAAGCGGTTGCCGCTGTTGGATTGGGTGCTGTCGCGGGTGGTCGTGTCCGTGAAGTGGACGCGGCCGCTGTCGCGGACGTAATCGAGCAGGGCCACGCGGTCGCCGTGCGGATAGGGAGAGGGCTCTTTGCGTACTTTGGAGGGGATGGCAGGGAGCACCACATCCTGACGCGGCAGGCGGGGCGTGGTGTGGGAACGGTATTCGCCGAGCTGGACGAAGGGGTTGTAGCCCTTGGCCGAGATTTCCGCGATGAGCTTGGCGAGGCGTTCGCTTTCCGGCGCGAGGTCGGCGTATATCATGAGCTCGGGCGCGGACGGGATGAAGCCCGTGTCGAACATGCCCGCCCGGAAGGCCGGGTGCTTGAGGACCTGACGATAGAAGGGGATCGTGGTCTTCACGCCGCCGACCATGTATTCGGTCAGGGCGCGGTCCATGATGCCGAGCACTTTCTGCCAGTCGCGGCCATAGGCGATGAGAAGCGAACCGGCGGAGTCGTAGTTCGGGGGGAACTCGTACCCGGCGGAAAGGTTGGAGTCGATGCGCACGCCGGGGCCGCCGGGCGACACGTAGCGGGTAATCAGGCCGGAGTTCGGGGCGAAGTTGTTCTGCGGGTCTTCGCAGTTGATGCGGACCTGCATGGCGAAGTGGGACGGCTTGGTGTTTTCTTCGGTCAGGCGCAGCTTCGCGCCGAAGGCCACGGCGATCTGCTCTTCGACGAGGTCGACGCCGTAACGGCTTTCGGTGATGCCGTGTTCCACCTGAAGGCGGGTGTTCACTTCGATGAGGTAGGGTTCACCCTGCGGGGTGACGAGGAACTCCACCGTGGCGAGGGAGTAATAACCCACCTCGCGGACCAGCATACGGGAGTATTCCTTCAGGCGTTCGCGCAGCTCGGGCGTGATGCCCGCCCACGGGGACGGGGTGATTTCCACGAGCTTCTGGTGGTTGCGCTGCACGGAGCAGTCGCGGGTGGAATACACGGTGAAATTGCCGTGCGAATCACGTCCGCACTGCGTTTCGACGTGACGGCCCTTGTCGATGAACCGTTCGACGAAATACTCGTCCAAATCGCCGCCCTGCAGCGCATCGTGGTTCATGTAGAAGCCACGCAGCTCATCGTCGTTGTGCACGAGCGTGATGCCGCGGCCGCCACCGCCGTCGGTGCGCTTGAGCATCAGCGGATAGCCGTGCGTGTGCGCGAAGTCGAGCAGCAGTCGCATGTCGGAAATCGACTGGGAGATGCCGGGAACCGGCGGCACCTTCGCGAAAGTGGCCACGCGGCGGGCCGTGATCTTGTCGCCCAGGTCGATGAGCGCCTTCGGATTCGGGCCGACCCACGTGGCGCCGGCGTCGAGGACCTTCTGCGCGAAGCTTGCGACTTCGGAAAGGAAGCCATAGCCGGGGTGCACCGCGTCGGCACCGCTGCGCTGCAGGATGTCGATGAGCAGATCCTCGTTGAGATACGTGTCCTTGTAGGTGTCGCCAGACAGCAGATACGCATCATCGGCCATCTGCACGTACTGTGCGTGACGGTCCTGTTCGGCGTAGACCGCGACCGTGGGAATCCCCATCTCACGTGCGGTGCGCACGACTCGAAGCGCGATTTCGCCGCGATTCGCCACCAGTAGTTTGTTGACATTCTTAGGCATAATGTCAAGTTTGGCGGTCGAGGCGTGATTCGACGAACTCGTTTCCCACAAAAGATTCGCGATCTTTTTGTAAGGCTCCACAAACGTTACCGAAACTTAGCAACCCTACGATGGGGAGCATTGATTGACGAAAGACTCATTTTCGTCAGTTTTTGTAGCATCCTGTAACATCCGCAAAAAAGGGAGGATTCCACCATGCGCAACGCAATCCTGACCATCTCATCCGCGGCCAAAACGGCCACCAGCGGCAAATTCGGCGCCGTTTTGAAGTCCACGCTGTTCGCCGTGCTGCTCGCCGCCGCCTCCATGGCGGGCGCCGTGCCGATTCCGGGCACTCCGGTTCCGATCACCCTGCAGACCTTCGTGGTCATGCTGGCCGCGCTGATGCTGCCGTGGAAGCAGGCGGGCGCCGCGGTGCTCATGTATCTGGCCGCGGGCGCGGCTGGTCTGCCGGTGTTCGCCGGCGGCGCGTCCACCATGGCTTTGGTCGGCCCGAGCGCCGGCTTCCTCATCGGTTTCCTGCCGGCCGCCGTCGTCACCTCGCTGCTCAAGGGCGAAGCCCGCACCGGTTCGCTGAAGCACGGTGCGCTGACCGCCGCACGTTATCTGTTCGCCTGCGTCGCCGGCTGCATTGTGCTTGACTATCTGCTTGGCTTCATCGTGCAGTCCGCCATTACCGGCGTTGCGCTGCCGATCGTCGCGGTGGCTTCCATGGGATTCATTGCCGGCGACGCGGTCAAGGCCGTTGTCGCTTCCGCTGTGGTCGCAGGTCTTGCCAAGCTGAAGTGAGTGGAACGCGTTACGAACGTTTTCCTCACTTGCCGAGCACGCCCACATCGGCCGTGCTCACCCGATGCAACACGCCTTCCTGATCCTCAATGGTCAGGGAGGCGTCGTCGTTTAAAGCGATAGCCTTGCCCCGCAAGGTGGTTCCATCCACAAAATGCGCTTCGCAAGATTTGCCAAGCGTCCAACAGATCGGAATCATGACCTCTCTGGCACGCACGGCCTCACGATGGGGATCTTCCTCGAAATCAGCCAACCGCGAGCGCAATCCTTGCACCCAACGTGCGGCGATTGCATCGCGCATAACGGCAGCATCCGGCAGATCATGCGCAATCAACTGCAATGACGTGGCCATGTCTATCGGCAATCGTTCCTGCGCGATGGCAAGATTCAAACCGACGCCGATCACAATGGCGACGCGATTCCCACAACCCGTAATCGGCACCATTTCGGCGAGAATGCCGCCGAGTTTCCGTCCGTCCACGAAAATATCGTTCGGCCATTTCAGCGCAATGGTTCCAATCTTCCCGTCAAAATCGCC
>OLKG01001747.1_pt1 | contig 14050 bp, 8 predicted proteins | sample 1603371 | NCBI WGS metagenome assembly OLKG01 (sample SAMN04168657, study PRJEB22393) | human gut metagenome | biome: human gut microbiome; feature: stool | host: Homo sapiens | collected 2014-03-20 | reverse complement strand
CCAAATACACACGCGAACTGAAAAGCGTTTCGGGGTTAAGGCCGGCCTTGAGCAGCACATGCTCGGCAAGCTGCCGCCCGGTGAAGGCCTGAGGAGAAGAAAGAACGAGCTTCGCGCCCTTTAAGTCCGAGAGTTTATTGAGAGACTTCCGCGCGGCAGACACGACGATCGTTGAACCATCGTTGTGATTGGGATTGGGATAGTTGTTAGACGCTACGGTGGCCGCTGCGCGGGCGCCGTAGCGCTCCATGCGGACGTAAAAACCAGAGCTTGAGAGGAAAAGATCCACCTCGCCTTCGCGGATCGCCTGCGAGAGTCCCGCCAGGTCGTAATGCGTCACGATGACGTTGGACGTGCCGAACACACGCTTAAGTGCCCCGATCGTCGCTTCCACAATCGGCTCGTAGGGCGACGGGCGGACATATTTCACCACGCCCACCTTGAGCGGCATATGCTCTGCCGGGAAATCCGACGAGAAGCTCGCCGCCGTTAAAGCGTCGGGCTGAGAAGGCGCCGCCGCACTGCCAGAGAGCGGGCAAAAGAGCCCGCAAGCCCCAAAAACCAGAAGCGCGCCGAGCTTCTTTATGGAATCAGCACCTGGCTGCAAAGAGAAGAGTCGTGGGTTCATAGGCTGCTGCAGAAAAGACGGCTTCGCGCGCTGCCGACGCGCTCAAAAAACGCTTTGGCACAGCTCTTCCCTGCATCCTAGCGTTTAGAGCCAGCACAATGCAAGCAAAGTGAAAACATCCGCGACGGCGCATCAGGAGAGCGAACCGGCGGAACTGGTCGACGCGGCGGCAGCCGGCTCATTAGCCTGCTGAGCATAGCCAACGGCCTCCGCAATATCGACCGATACTACCCGGCTCACCCCGGGCTCCTTCATCGTGACGCCGATCAGTGCCTTCGCATATTCCATCGTGACACGATGGTGCGTAATGATGAGGAACTGCGTATCAACGCTCATTTCGGTACAAAGACGCGCCAGTCGTCCCTGATTTGCTTCATCGAGCGGGGCGTCCACTTCGTCGAGCAGACAGAAAGGGGCGGGGTTGAGCTTAAACATGGCAAAGACGAGCGCCGTGGCCGTGAGCGCCTGTTCGCCGCCCGACAAAAGCCGCACGGTCTGATTGCGCTTGCCGGGCGGCTGAGCCGAAACTTCAACACCCGCCGAGAGGATCTCGTCGCCCTCCATGCGAAGCGCCGCGCGGCCTCCGCCGAAAAGACCGCGGAACGTGTCATTAAACTTTTCGTTGACCTTGTCAAAGGTTTCACGCATGCGTGCGCGGGTCTCTGCGTCAATGCGGCGGATAGCCGCCTCGAGCGTCTCAATGGCCTGCCGCAGATCCTGCATCTGAGCTTCTGCGAGGCGAATGGCTTCCTGCGCCGCCTCAAGATGGGCCAAAGCTGCATGATTGACCGGACCGAGTGCGGCAATTTCATTCATCAGGCGCGTGACCTCGTTACGCACCGTGTTGGCCTTGACGCCTCGTTCCTCGGCGAGCTTAGAGAGCTCCGTCCAATCCGCGCCAAGTTCCTGCATGCGCCCGGAGAACTGCCCGAGCAGTCCCGCCTTCTGTTCGGCCTCTACGCGCAGCCGAGCAATTTCTTCTGTGAGCGGAAGAATTGACTCGTTTAAGCGCTTGATCTGCCGCTGTTCGTCCTCACGTTTGCTGCGGGCAGCTTCAAGTTCAGTCTGTGCGGCAGCCAATGCCTTTTCGAGGCTCGCATTTTTTTCGAGGAGCTCCGACGTGCCGGTTTGGAGCCTTTCGTCTTCACGAGCATCGAGCACTTCTCGGGTTTCTTCGAGACGTTTGGATTCTCGGGCAATGTCGCTTTGGGTTTCCGCGAGCCGCCGTTCGGCCTCGGTGCGCGACTCACGAGCCTGCGACGCCTCGAGCTTTTTCATAGCCTCACGATGAATTGACTCCGCCGCAGCGCGCTTAAGGTCGATCAGCCGGTCATGCAGCCGATCATGCAGAGCCGCAGCTTCACCCGCGGCGTGCTGAATCTCGTCGAGCGCTTCCGTTTTGGTTTCTACGGCGCCAAGCGCTGCCTCTACACGCTCTTGGGCCCGCTCAGCCTCGATCTCCATTTCTTCACGCGACCGCCTGAGATCGGCCTCTCGGCGCTGCCAGGCCTCCCACGCACTGCGGGCTTCCCGTTCTTCAAGCACGAGTTTGGCCGTGCGGCGCTCGAGCTCAACGACCTCGCGCTGCAGCACCTCGGCACGCCCACGCGCATCGGCTTCGGCTTTCTGCGCAGCCGTACGGGCGTCGTCAGCGGCTGCCGCTGCCTCGTCAAGCGCCTCCACCTGATGCGTAAGTTCCGCAATTTCCCGTTCTCGGGAAAGGATTGCCAAGCGCGGATCTTCCGCAGCCCAAAAGGTAACGGACGCCGCATTGACGAGGTCCCCCTGCGGCGTCACCAGTGCGCATCCCGGCGGAATGTCGGCGCGCGCTGCGAGTGCTGTCTCAAGCGAAGAGGCGAGCCCGACGCCTGCGGTCCAAACGTCGGCCGCCGCAGCCGCCGCCGGATTATCGGTTTGGATAACGCTTCTCAAGCGCTTCGCCGCCCATTCAGGATGCGGATGAGCGGCAGTCTCTGCGGGAGCCGCAAAAGCGAGTCTCGCCGGCGGGCGCGCCTTGGCGCTTGCGAACCCGGCAGCGGAACGCAGATCGCGGAGCAAAAAAGCGCGTGCACGGTGTTCGAGCACCGCTTCAAGCGCGGTTGTCCAGGCGTCGTCGATGTTGATTTCGTGAATCAATTCCGGCAGTCCGTCCAGTCCCTGGTCCTGAAGCCACTCCGTGAAGCTGTCAGACTCCAGTGCCTTTTGCTGCACGGCTTCAAGCGTTTCGAGTTTTGCGCGCAGGGCTTTAACCTGCGAAAGGGCGGCAAAGTACGCCTCTGCGGCATCTTTGGCGCGTTCGCGTGTTTCTTCTGATGCGGCAGCAGCGTCTTCGCGGGCCGCCGCAGTTTCTTCGAGCACCTCGCGGACTTCGGCTAAAGATTCTGCGAGCGCCGCCAATGTTTCTTCATCCGGGTGCGCTTCAGACGCATCCGCCGCATCAGTCTCGAGACGAGCCATTCGGTCTGCCACTTCCGCTGCTCGCTCACGAGCAGATTGGAGGCCGGCCTCCGCCACTTCGACTTCCGTACGAGCGCGAGCGAGCTGTGCGCCGGCAGACTCCGCCCGCATGCGCGACTCCTCTTCAGCAGACTGAGCGCCTTCGAGGGCTTCATCTCGAGCGGCGTTCAATTCATCGAGCTCTTCGAGTTCAGCCGCGAGACGCTCCTCTTTTTGCGCAGCTGATTCAATCCGAACTTCGAGCTCCTCGGCCAATGCCCGCTTTTCTTTCAGTGCGGCTTCGGCCTCCGCAAAGGTTCGTTCGGCCAATCGCCGACGTTCCACGATGCGGCTCATCTCGCCCTCCAAGCGGGCGAGCTCCTTCTCGCTTTCACGGAAGGCGTCGGAAGCATTGCGGTGCGCCGCATCAGCACTGCGCTCAGCCGCAGCGAGGTCTTCAGAATGCGATTCCAGCGTTTCAAGATCACGGCGCTTGGCCGTAATCTCATTTTCGAGCTGCGCAATAGCCGCCCGCGCGGCATCGGATTCCCGCTTTGCATCTTCATACTGCAGGAAGTACCAAAGCGATTCGCTCTGAACCTTTTTGTCGCTCAGCGCCTGCCAGCGTGCGGCAGTATCGGCTTCGGCCTGCAGCCGAGTGATCTCTTCAGCACGCACGGCCTGAAGGTCAGCAGCGCGTTCGAGATTTTCCCGTGTAGATTTGAGGAGATTCTCCGTTTCGCGGCGGCGCTCTTTATAGAGCGACACGCCGGCGGCCTCTTCCAAATAAACGCGCAGTTCTTCGGGCTTGGCGCGAATGAAGCTCGCAATCATGCCCTGCGAAATGATGGCGTAGCTGCGTGCGCCCAGCCCCGTGCCCATAAAGATTTCCTGAACATCGCGGCGGCGCACCTGCTGGTGATTGATGTAATAGGCCGATACGCCTTCCTTGGTGACCACGCGGCGTACGGACAATTCTTCGTACTGCCCCCACGGCCCTTTCACCTGATGGTCCGCGTTGTCAAGCACCAGTTCGACGCTTGCTCGTCCGAGCGGCGCACGGCCGGTAGAGCCCGCGAAAATCAGTTCGCTCATCGAACTCGAACCGCGCAGTTCGCCGATGCGGCCTTCGCCCAGCACCCAGCGAACCGCATCAATGATGTTCGATTTGCCGCAGCCGTTCGGGCCCACGATCGCAATCAGCGGGTCCCGCAGTTCGATCACTACGGGGTCCGCGAAGCTTTTGAAGCCGGCGATTTTGATCTGACGAAGGTGCAAAGGAGGCTCAGACGAAATAAGGAGGGAAGAGGATCACTGGAAGAACCAGCTGCACGCATTTTAGCGAGAGTCGCCCCGTTGGTCTCACCATCCTTGCGGCAAAGCGCTTAGAGTCTCTGGCCGCTGCAAACGGAACGCTCGGAGAGGCTCTGCCAGCGGCAAAAGTCTGCCGTCATCGAAAACACTTGAGCGCTTCTCTGCGTCGTCTTTAGCACTGTCATAGAGAAGAGACAAAACGCTCTTTGCAGTCTCCGAGAGTCCGCCAAACCCGGTCGCCATGAATCATCATCAGAATCAAACCACCCGCAGACGTCTTCATTGGAATGAGCTTCCCCATCTTTGCGGCCAGACGACCTCTTTATAATGCAGGCTTCAAAAAAATTCTGACGACATTCATGAGGCTCCCTGCTGAACCAGTCGGCCGCAAAGCGGCTGGCGGACTTTGGGACCTTCCGCGACATCCGGGGATATCCGAAACATGTACGAAATTGCGCCGCTGCTTGACGATCCCATTCACAACCTGAAAACGATCCGCGACCTTTACCGCTGGGCCGTTACGGAACTTGAAACCTCCGATCTTTCATTCGGACATGGGTCGCCAAGCGCTCTCGAAGATGCATCCTTTCTCATCTGCCGAGCGCTGAAACTCCCGTTTGAGAATTTCGACATGTTCCTCGATGCTGCGCTCACCCACAACGAGCTCGTGCGAATCGTGCATCTCATCGACCGCCGTGTGCATGACAAGACGCCCACCGCCTATCTCCTGAAGGAAGCCTGGCTCACCGAGCACCGCTTCTACATTGATGAGCGTGCGCTGATTCCCCGCTCCTACATCGCGGAGCTGCTCGAAGAAGATCTGGCTCCTTGGGCCGCAGATCCTGAAGCGGTGCATAGCGTCCTTGACCTCTGCACGGGTTCGGGGTGTCTAGCCATTCTCGCGCAGGGTGCTTTTCCCAATGCCAAGGTCACCGGCTCGGACATTTCCCAAGCTGCGCTTGAGGTTGCCAAGATCAATCGCCGGGACTATGACATGGAAGAGACGCTGGAACTCGTTCAGAGCGATCTTTTTGAAAATCTTCAGGGACGGCGCTTTGACATCATTATCTCGAACCCGCCCTATGTCACCACCGATGCCATGGAGCGGCTGCCGAGCGAATACCGTCATGAACCGGCCCTCGCCCTGGCTGCCGGCGCAGACGGCATGGACGTCGTTCGCCGCATTCTCGCCGAAGCCGCAGATCATTTGACCGAAGAGGGCTTTATCGTCGTTGAAGTGGGCGACGGGCTCGAAGCCGTTGAAGCGGCTTTCCCCGGTCTGCCCATTACGTGGCTTTCGGTCTCGGGCGGCGACGATCAGGTATTTCTCGCGCAGCGCGCCGATCTCGCTCAATATTTCAAAACTCAACACTGATTTCTGCATCCGCATTCCCTGACGAGGGCGCCCTCTGCCCGGTCTGCTCTCGTTTCAAAATGCGCCGCCTCGCTCATGCTTCGACTTCTCAACCTCGCGCTGATGCGCGGGACGCGACTGCTCTACGCTCACGCCAATCTCATTGCCTCGCCGGGCGAACGCATCGGTCTGGTCGGCCCCAACGGCTGCGGCAAATCCACACTCTTTGCTGCGATTCTGGGGGACCTTGCCCCTGAAGACGGCGAACTTGAAACGCCGCCCCATGAGCGCATTGCGCATGTTGCGCAGAGCTTCACGGTTGAAGATATCTCCTGCATTGACTGCGTGCTTTCCGGTCATGCCCCTTTAATGAACGCCAAAGCAGCGCTCAAGCGAGCCGAAGCCTCCGGCGACGAAATGGCGCTTGCTGCCGCGCACAGCGAACTCGCCGAAGTCAATGAGGGTGCCGTGGTGGCACAGGCCAAAGCCATTCTGGCCGGTCTGGGTTTTGCGGAAGCCGACAGCTGCCGCAAAGTTCACGACTTCTCGGGCGGCTGGCGCAACCGTATTCAGCTCGCCCGTGCACTGATGCGTCCGGCTGATCTGCTGCTCCTTGACGAACCCACGAACCACCTCGACATCGATTCGCTCATCTGGCTCGAGAACTGGCTCCGCCGCGTTGAAGCAACAGTCATCATCATTTCGCACGACCGTGAATTTCTCGATCGTGCGGTCAATACGATCTGGTCCGTTGAAGACGGCACGATCTGCCGCTATGCCGGGAACTACTCCCAGTTTGAACTCGCTCGCATTGAAAAACTCCGCGCTCAGGAATCTGCCCGCCGCGCCTATGAAACGCAGGCAGCGCACCTGACGAGCTTTATCGAACGCTTCCGTGCCAAGGCCACCAAAGCCCGTCAGGCACAGTCGCGCATCAAAATGCTCGAAAAGCTTCAGGCGGTCGAACCCGTACGCGCCAAACGCGAATGGCGATTCAATTTTCTCAAGCCCCTGAGGCTGCCTGAGCATTTGGTCGACGGGGAAAACCTGAAGATCGGCTACGGCGACAAAGTGGTGCTTTCGGGCGTCTCCTTCAGCATTCGTTCGGGCGAGCGCATCGGCATTCTCGGCGTCAACGGCGCGGGCAAATCGACGCTGGTCAAAGCCATTGTCGGCGAACTCACCCCCATGTCGGGCGAACTGCGCCGCGGTCAGGGACTTGAAATCGGTTATTTTGCGCAGCACCAGCTCGATCAGCTGCGGATGGATGAAACGCCGCTCGAGCACCTGCGGCATTTGGCGCCTGACGCCCGCGAGCAGGAACTGCGCGACTTCCTCGGCACCTATCGCTTTTCGGGCGATTTCGCTGAAGCCAAAGTTGCGCCGATGTCGGGCGGCGAAAAGGCCCGCCTCGCCCTCGCGCTCATTGCCTGGAAAAAACCCAATCTGCTGGTGCTTGACGAACCGACCAATCACCTCGACATGGAAACGCGCGAAGCACTCACCATGGCGCTTTCAACCTACGAAGGCGCAGTGCTTCTCGTCTCCCACGACCGCCATCTGCTGCGGGCAGTGACCGATGAACTCTGGCTGGTGCATGAAGGCCGCAAAGAGGTGTTTGAGGGCGACCTCGATGACTACGCCAAGATCGTCCTCGACCACCGGCGCGTGACTGCCGCCGAAGCGCGCGCCGAGCATCAAGCGGATAAAGCCGCCCGAAACGAAGCTCAGCCCGTCAACAATAAGGAAGCGCGCCGATTGGCCGCGCAGGAACGCGCCCGCATCGCTGAGCTGCGTAAGCCCCTGAAGAAGGAGCTCGAAAAGGTGGAGCGGGAAATGAACGCGCTCTCAGAAAAACTTAAGGCCCTTGACACGCAGCTCGCGGACCCGGCGTTTTATAACGGCGCAGATCAGGGCAAGGTTGCCCAAACCCTGCGTGAGCACGGAGAGCTCGCCCCCAAAGTGGAGGCGCTCGAAATGCACTGGCTTGAACTTTCAGAAAAAATCGAAGCCCTGGGCACCGCCGCATCTGCATAAGCGCGCTTTTTAAACGCCGTCATAAGTCATTACTGCAGCGTTCGTTTAAGCGCACAAAAAAACCGCTCGCGCGCCTTTTTGGCATAGCCGCGAGCGGTTTTCTCTTTTTACGGGTCGACCAATCTTATTCGGCCGTATCTTTGGGTTTCCCTGCGGTCAGAACACCCGCTTTCCAGGACTTGAAGACATCTTCCACCTGAGGCGCCGCCGTCATGCGGTAGACATGCGAATCGCCTTCATCGTCTCCGCGCGCTTCACTGCCGGCTGGATCATCGTCCACCCCCGGAACAAAGGCCGGATCGGCATAGCTCAAGGTCGTCATGACCAGCAGGTTGATCACCTCAGCATCCTGATCCATTTCTTCTTCCGTGGGATCGCGTCCAGCCGCAAAAGCCGCTTTGGACCGGGGGCCGTAGCGCAGCGCATAGCCCATCACGATTTCTTCTCTCATCCCTTGTTCGGAATCGCTCGGTTCCGCACGCACATAGAGCGCACGCATATCGTGCTTAAAGTGCGGATCCGCTACGAGCTCCTCGAGATAGGCCGTATCGGCGGGAGAAAGCGCGTTGTAGCCGACCAGCATCGTATTGAAAGCATCAGCGGATTCCGGCCGCCAATTCGGATAGTCGCTCTTAAACTCTGCGGTTACCGTGTTGTCCTCAATAATTTCCTGCAGATCGACCAGACGCGAACCGCCAAGCGCAGGATCTGACGTCAGGTAGCTCGTAAAGGCAGAAATCACCTCATCCTTGCAGGTTGTCACGGAGAAGACATTCTCGCTGCCGAACTGCGCAAGTTCCCCCGTGAGATCGAGGAACGTCATCACAAAGTCCATGCTGAAGTAGCAGGCCATGCTGCGGTCGTCCATAAACTTCGCCGTGTCGGTAATGCCGGCGTAGGCCATCTTGGACTGGCCCCAGCGGCTGCGGAGGATTTCGAGCGCCCGCGGGCCCGCCCAGCCCGATACATCGCGGAAATCTTCGCGCAGGTCAAGAATGGTCGCAGCAATCGCATAAGCGACGGCCGCGCAATGGTCTTCACGCTGCTCCATCGAGAACTTGCGCTCGGCAGAGAGCGCATTGGCCATGGCAGCTCCCATGCCGATGAAGAAATGCTGCAGTTCGAAGTAATTTGAAAGATGTCCCGTGGTCACGGGCCCCTTATAGCGTTCGGCAAGGATTTCCAGATGCGGGAAGCCCTGTTCTTCATAAAAGCGTTTATTGAGCACCGCGCGCAGTTGGTCGAGCATCACCACATAAGTCTGTGGTACTGCACGGCGCTGCTGATCAGCGCGGCGCTTGGCGAGCTTTTTGGCGCGGCTTGAATGCGTTTTGCTTTGGGGCATTTCGGGTGATCCTTGAGGAACGGCGCGCTGCCCGAAGAAGGTGCGCGCTCGAAGTATTTTGTTCTGTCATCCGCCGCACTCGATTCATGCATGAGCGGATGCCGCGGGTGTTTCTAAGCATAGAGAGCAAACCTTAACGCCGCATTTCACTTTAAGCCGGAGGGCAGCGCTGCCCGGGGCGCCCTTAAATAGTCGTCTTTTCGCTTCCAAAGTGGCTTTTTGCGCGTCACTCCCATGGCTTTAGTGCCCCACGACGCCCCAATATCCCGGCTTCTGAAGTCTTAGAATGAAGCATCTTTTTAACCCTTCTCTTACTTACGAGGCTCTCCATGTCAGAAGTCTCCGCTCCCTGGCTCCATGCGACCCTTGCTGACGCCGCCGAATCGCTGGCTGCCGCGCTCGAAAAACTCGAAGCGCATACCGATGAAGAGACTGCCTCTGAGCTCCTGCGCCGCGACCTCGTCGAGGTGTATGCCAAACTCAACTACGCGGTGAACACCGCTTACCTCGGCTCTGAAGCGCTCAACGTCCTCACCGAAGACGAGCTGGTTGCATGGCCCGCAGAAATGCCCTTTGCCACGCTCGAAGAGCTCGACGCCGCCGCCGAAGAAGAAGAGCAAAAAGCGCTTAACGCCGACGATTAAGCCATACGCACTGGCGATCGGCCGAGCCTATATGGGTGCTCTGAAGAGTGAACCTCCGGGCTTTTTCGTCTGAGCGCGGGAGATCGGCGGCGTGAGCTCAAACCGCGCGGGTTACTCTTTCACGGGGCGGAGTTCTCGAGGACGCCACCCCAAAGCAAAAAGCGATCCGAAATAGATGACGGCTGCACCCGCCACCACTGCGCAGACGCCAAGCCCGCGCATTTTCCACGAGAGCGTCGTCCAGTCAATGCCCTGTTGTCCCCACCATACCGCCGCGCCCATGAGGGCGACAGCTGCAGCGGTGCGCAGCCAGATCTTGAGCCAGCCCGCCGCCGGCGAATAAATGCCGCGGCGGCGCAGCACGCAAAGCAGAATGCCGCTGTTGACGAGGCTCCCCAGACCGACGGAGAGCGCCAAGCCCGCATGCGCAAAAAGCGGCACCACCACGAGGTTAATGGCCTGCACAGCAACGAGCGAAGCCATCGCTGCGCGCACCGGGGTGCGAATGTCTTTACGTGCATAGAAGGCGGGCGCAATGATCTTGAGACCGATGAGTCCAATGAGACCGACGGCATAGCCCACTACAGCTATCGCTGTCTGGTGCACATCTGTCGGCGTAAAGCTGCGGCCCTGAAATAGAAAGCTCACCAAGAGCTCTGCCGTAAGCCAAAGCCCTACCGCCGCTGGAACGCCAACCAGCACGACGAGCCGCAGCCCGTGGTCCAGAAGAGCGTTGTAGCGGACTTCATTGCCTTTGGCATAAGCCGACGAAAGACTCGGCAGCAGCACGGTGCCCAAAGCAACACCCAAAAGCGCCGTTGGGAATTCCATCAGACGGTCGGCGTAATTGAGCCACGTCACGGCACCATGCCCGAGCCAGCTCGCAATGTTGGTGTTGATGAGGATGGAGAGCTGCGCCACGCCCACACCGAAAACAGCCGGGGCCATCAAAGCGAGTACGCGCCGCACGGCTGAGTCGCCGAGGCTCTCTTTAAGAGAGCGCGGACGCACAAATACGCCAAGCCGCGCCAGTGCAAGTATCTGAGCAGCGAGCTGCAGTACGCCCCCGAGCACAACGGCGGCGGCAAGCGCCCAAATGGGTTCTTCAAGTCTCGGTGCGAGCACCACCGAGCAGACAATAAAGGAGAGATTGAGCAGAATCGGCGTGGCCGCAGGAATCGCAAACTTCTTGAGCGTATTGAGGATGCTCGCCGCGAGCGCCACCAAGCTCATGAAAGCAATGTAGGGAAACATCACGCGCGTGAGCGCCGCTGCCAGATCAAAGGCCTCGGGCGTCTCACGCAGACCGCTCGCAATGAGCCACACGAGAAGCGGTGCGGCTAAGACGCCCAGCACGCTTGCGAAGAGCACCGCTGCAGCAAGCACTGTGAACACATGATCGATAAATCGCTTTTCAGCCTCCGGCGACGAGTTGGCATGAACGTCGGAAAGCATCGGCACGAAAGCCTGCTGAAAGGCGCCTTCGGCAAAAAGCCGACGAAGCATGTTGGGAAGGCGGAATGCAACGTAAAACGCATCGGTCGCAGCCGTAGCGCCAAAATATCGGGCAATCAGCATGTCACGAATCACACCCGTGATGCGTGAAGCCAGAGTGAGTGCGGAGATCGTAGCGGCAGATTTGAATAGCGACATGGATAGCGAGCAACAGCGTACGAAATGAAGAAAACCATCTCGTCGCTGTCCTTTTGTTTTTTAAAGGTGGTATAGTCTAGGGCTTTTCGAGCCTGAGCACTTCCCTCGTGCCGCTTTTTGAGCGCAGTATCGACCGGGAATTGTTCTCTAAAAGCCCGGAAAGACAACCTACTTACCGGTCGAGCCCACGCTCGCGACAAGTTTGCAGCGGCGATCGGAATCAAAAACAGATCGTCGACTGATTTTTAGGACAATTCAAAAAAATGGCTAACACCAAGCAAGCTCGCAAGCGCGCCCGTCAGACGGTTGCGCGCAACCTGCATCTCGCCGCCCAGCGCAGCCAGTACCGCACCGCCATCAAGAAGGTGCGCAAGCTCGTCGCCGCCGGCGACAAGGCTGCTGCCCAGGAAGCCTTCAAGGCTGCCGAATCCACGATCGACAAGATGGCCCGCAAGGGTGTGCTCCACGGCAACGCCGCTGCACGCCACAAGAGCCGTCTCGCCGCCGAGATTAAGGCCCTCGCCTAATTGAAGCCCTGAATCCGACTGCGGCTGTTCCCTCAGGCGCCGCGGGGATTCCCGATTGCTTCATCAACGAAGCCCCGAATAGTCACTGGTTCGGGGCTTTGTTTTATCTGGCAGTTTTGTAGTGGCATGACATTTTTTCAATGCCGTTCTCTTCTGTCGGTAACCCGTCTGCTGATCGCTGCCAATCGGCGGGCACGCTTCTTCTGGCGCCTTTTTTCATCCGCTCGAGCAAGCTTCAAGAGGCTTGAGAGAAGCTTTTCGAACCGTTACTTTTGTAGACGATTGATGAGAATGAGAATTGTTATTATCCGTTAACTTGATTTAATGCCGGGCTACGTAGTGGTCCTCCGGCATGAGAATCAAACATCCGAACACGAGTCGTCCGCCGACAACTGTTGAGCTGGCGCATTCGGTGCATACGAATAAGGAAAGGAGCAATTCCATGAATTCACTCAATCGCCGCGACGCTCTCAAGAGCGGACTCTTTGGTGCGGCAGCAGCCGCCGGCACAATGCTTGGGGCCGGAGCTGCTGAGGCCAAACCGGCCAGCCAAGCGAAGGATTACAAATTCGACTTCGTCGTGGTCGGTGCAGGCTGTGCGGGCCTTTCCGCAGCGCTCGAAGCTGCTGATCAGGGCGCCACGGTTGCCGTCCTTGAAAAAATGGGCATGCCTTTTGGCAATACGATCTACGCGGGCGGCATCTTCAACGCCACGAACACCTACGTCCAGAAGGAACAGGGGCTTACCGACACGGTCGACGCCTTCTACGAAGACATGATGAAGGTCTCGCAGGGTCGCGGCGATCCGCAGCTCACCCGCGTATATGCCGATGAAAGCGCTGGCGCCGTGCAGTGGCTTCATGATCGTGTCGGCATCAACTTCAAGAAGATTGTGAAGGAAGTTTGGCCGGGGCTCGTGCGCGGACACGTGGTCGACGGCCCGAAGAAGCCGGGCGGCGCGCAGCTCATCACGCAGCTGCTCGAACAAGTTAAAAAGAATCCGAAGATCAAGTTCTTTACGAACACCAAAGTCATTGAACTTCTGAAAACGCCGACGCTTGAGTGCACGGGCGTCCGAGCGGTCTCCAAGACCGAAGGCGAAGTGGTCTTCCACGCCAAGGGCGGCGTTCTGATGGCCACGGGCGGTTTCCATGCCAACAAGGAAATGGTCTGCAAGTACATGGGCGGCGGCGTAGCCTGGATGCCGCTGCGCGGTTCTCCCTATCTGATGGGCGAGAACGTCGAACTCACGCGGCCCTTCTTCCCGTACTACATGAATATGGACCAGTTCCATGGCGGTCCGATTCACGCCCAGACGCAGGCGAACCCGTCTACCCTCGTCAATTACGGCGTAATCGTCGGCACGAACGGCGACCGCATCATCAACGAAGCCAAGACCTACGTTGAAATGGCCAAGGAGCTTCCGGTCATCACGCGCAACAATCTCGCCTATATCGTGATCGACAGTGCGGTGCTCGAAAACGATACGGTGGCCACGCGTCTGGACCGCTATCGTGCGAAGAAAGCGCCGGTCTATCAGGCTGACACCTACGCTGAGCTCGCCAAGCAGATGGGGGTCGACCCCGAAGTCTTTACCAAGACGATGGAAGGCTACAACGAAGCCGTGAAGTCCGGGAAGGCCGCAGCCCTCACACCGGGCAATACGCTCAAGGAGCCGCGCCTGGTTGTCAAGGCTCCGTTCCTCGCGCTTCCCTTCTCCGGCGGCATGACTGCCACCTTCGGCGGCCCGAAGATCAACGCCAAAGGACAGGTTCTCAATGCCGAGCAGCAACCGGTTCCGGGGCTGTACGCAGCCGGCAATGCTATCGGCGGACTGTTCTACTGGAACTACATCGTCGGCTCTCAGCTGACGGCCGCGGTTATTTTCGGCCGCCATGCCGCTCAGGATGCGGCCGCCCGCGCCAAGGCAAAGGGTGCCAAGAAGGCCTGATGCATCTGCGCAAAATGAGGTCAAACGGCTGATCTCACGCGCTTCAAGCCTCTAAAACGCGGCGCACCGCTCTTCAAAAAAAGCGATGCGCCGCATTTGTTTTGACTTTAAACCTGAGTGCTGCCCGAGAAGCTTCGGACGTCAGACCTCACGCCGCCGTT
>OLKG01001722.1_pt1 | contig 14259 bp, 14 predicted proteins | sample 1603371 | NCBI WGS metagenome assembly OLKG01 (sample SAMN04168657, study PRJEB22393) | human gut metagenome | biome: human gut microbiome; feature: stool | host: Homo sapiens | collected 2014-03-20 | reverse complement strand
TTTTCGATATTGTTCAATTTTCAAGGTCCTGTAAGCGCCTCAGCCTTGCGGCTGAAATCTTATTTATTTTACCACCGAAGCACCAGATTGTCAAGCACTTTTTTGAAGATTTTTTGAAGTTCTTAGGAGAACCAATCGACCTTCGTACTTTTCCTGTCGCTTTTTCGGAGGTTTTTGTGTCAGACGTCCGCCTGACAGTAATGTATTTTAGCACAGACCCCCTCAAAAAGCAAGTCCTTTTTTCACTTTTTTTGAATTATTTTGCGGTTCGTCTTTTTGCCCAGTTTTTTCTCTCAGATTTGGCCGCTCTGTCCATCATTCGTCCAACAGCCTGTCCCGCATCACCTTTAATATCTTGCGCTCCCGCCGTGAGATCTGTACCTGCGTGGTATGGAGCAGTTTTGCCGTATCACTCTGGGTCTTGCCCCCATAGAAACGCAGCTGGATAATAAGCCTGTCCTCTTCGGGCAGGCTCTTCAATACCTCCGCCAGGCCTATCTTATCTGCAAGCTCTTCCTCCGGCGACTCCACCGGAATATCTATCTGCCGGTCGCTCTCTTCCCGGTTCTCCGGCGTCAGACTCACTGCAGGCTGCGCCGCCTGGATCGCCAGCGTGATATTCTCCACGCTTTCCCCCAGCTCCTCTGCCAGCTGCGACAGAGTAGGCTCTGCTCCGCAAAGCTTGCTGTGATGCTCCCGGGCCGCATTGATGCGCAGGCTCAGCTCTTTGAGTGACCGGCTCACCTTTACAGTGCCGCCGTCCCGGAACAGCTTTTTGATCTCGCCCAGAATGACCGGCACGGCGTAAGTGGAAAAACAGACGCCACGCGACTCATCAAAACCGTCATACGCTTTTACCAGCCCCATACAGCCGGCGCTGTAGAGGTCGTCGTATTCAATGCCTCTCCCCCGGAACCGTCCGGCACAGGAATGCACCAGCCCCAGATTCTGCTCGATGAATGCGCTCCGCCGGGTCTTGTCCGTTACCATTGCGACGCCCTCTTTCTCTTTATTATGTAGAGCGCTCATCCAGACGCTTGGTCAGAACCACCCGCGTCCCCTTTCCGGGCTGAGAGGACACCTTGACCTTATCCATAAAGCTCTGCATCACCGCAAAGCCCAGACCGGAGCGTTCTTCCGGGTTGCCGGTGGTGAAAAGAGGCTCCATGGCCTTTTCGACGTCCGGGATACCGATGCCCTTATCCGTCACCGTTATCTTCACCAGCCGCTCCGGGTAGACGGCGATGCTCAGGGTCACGGGACCGATGGCATCCGGGTAGGCGTGGACGATGCAGTTGGTCACTGCCTCGGACACCGCCGTCTTGATGTCGGCCAGCTGCGGCACGGTGGGGTCATACCGAGCCAGAAAGGCCGCCGCTGCGCCCCGGGCAAAAGCCTCGTTTGCACTGAGCGAATCAAATTGGATCTTTGCACTGTTTTCCGCTTTCATTTATATCCCTCCTGATACTTCCCCGCCCGGCTCGGTGCAGGGGATGCTTGCAAGCTGTAAGACCCGCCGGAGCTGTTCCGGCGCGTGCTGGATGCGCAGACTGCCGCCCAGCGTCCGGGCGCAGCGCTGCCGCCCCAGTATCAGCCCGATGCCCGACGAATCCATGAACCCCACTCCGCCGAGGTCCATCACCAGAATGCGCGGACTGCGGGTGAGCAGGGCGTCGTCCAGCTGGATGCGAAGCCCCTGCGCCGCGTCGTGGTCGATCTCGCCGGCCAGATAGGCGTAGAGCACATCGTCTGCCGCGCTGAAGGTCACTGTCGCCATATCCTCATCTCCTTTTTTCTGGCATAAAGAAAAGACCTGTACACCTTTTCAGTGTACAGGTCTTTCGGGTTATTTTTTAGAGAACGGTGTCGCTCAGCGGTTCTCCAGCAGCTTCTCAGAAGCTATTTCGTAAGCGGGGTGCACCGAATGACGAGAATTTTTGCCCGCAGACAAGGCGATTTTCCGCTGCAATCCTTGGTGGATCGCAAGGGAAATCAACGCAGTATGCAGGCAAAAAGACCGTTCAGACGGTGTGCAATGCTTATGAAAATAGTTTCAGGGCCTCAAGGGCGATGGCCTCACTGCCGCAGACCAGCAGGCCGCGGCGGCTGTTGGCTTTCGCCTGCTCCACGGCCTCGGCCAGCGTCGGGCAGAACACCGCGTCGAAGTGATACCGTGCCTTTTCGGTCAGGCGCTCTGCCAGCGCCGCTTCCGTTCCCGCCGGGGCGACAAGGAAGACTTTGTCGAAGGGGTTCTCGCCCATGCCGGGCATAGTGCTCTTGTCCTTCTTCTGCTCTTCTGAAGTCAGTCCGGTCTCCAGTGCGGCAAGGAACGACTCCGCGCCTTCCTCCTCCGTCAGGCCGATCACGGCGCTCATGTGGCGCACCTTGGCCATATTGAGGACGCGCAGAAGGGCTGCAGCCTGCTGCGGAGTACGGCAGGCGTCGAGGATGATGAGGGGCTTCTGGGACAGGACGCGGATGCTGCTGCGGTTCTCCACAGCGGCAAGGCCCGCCAGAATGGCCTCATCGGGGATCTCAAAGCCCTTGCGCCAGAGGGCCAATGCCAGCTCGACCGCGACGGCGGCATTGCCCGCCGCGTGACGGCCCAGGAAGGCCAGCGGGGCGGTGTATCCGCCGTAGTCCACCTTGCTGGTGAACTTTTCCGCCTCGAGGAAGGTGATGTCCTCGGCGTCGGGGACGACGAGCTCACACTCGGCCTTAGCCGCCGCCACCACCAGCTCACTCAGAACAGCCTTCGGCTGCTCCGGCGCGGTGACGCAGACGGCGTCCTTCCGCATGACGCCTGCGGCCAGCGCGGCCAGACGCTCCACCGAGCGGCTCACACCGTCCGGGCCGATGGCCGTGACGGCGCAGACCGGCATATTGGGCAGGGCCGATGCCAGACCGGCATCCGGCAGCTCCACCACAGCCAGCTTGCAGCCCGCCGCACCAAAGCAGCGGGCCGCCGCCGCCAGCTCTGCCGCCTCACGGGGCAGAGCCTTTGCGGCATTGAGAGCCTCAGCAGCCTGACAAAGCAGCACCGGGTCCACCGACACGCCGCCGATGGCGATGCGGGCCGACAGCGGCTCACAGCCGGCGCGGTAGAAGCCGACGTGGAACGCCGCCTCCCGCAGGATAGCCGCCAGCAGACCGGCAGCAGCGGTCTTGCCCGCCGTGCCGGCCACACCGACGAACTGCACCTTCTGGACATCCGCCGTCAGGGCAGCGCGCAGCTCCTCCGCCGGGGCAAAGCCCTCGGGCAGAGAAGAGAAATATTCGTTTGCCTGTTCGATGGTCATTGCGTCAATCCTCGTTTCGATGTTTGTAGAGCAGCCAGCACATCCTGCACAGGGCCAGACAGAACAACCCCACCAGAATACCGGACATCACGCCCGAAAAATCCAGCCAGACGTCGGTGAGCTGGCTGCTCCGGCCATCGCTGAACATCTGGATGGTCTCGTCCGTCAGGGCCGTGAGCAGACCGCCCAGGATCGGCCACGAGATGTGAACGAAAAAGTGCCGGGTATAGACCCGCAGGCAGAGAGTGAGCAGGAAGCCTTCCAGCGCATACTCGCAGAAATGTGCCAGCTTGCGCACGATGTGGTCTGTCAGATGGTTCGCCGCGCCGGGCATTCCCAGACGGGTGAACACCTTTTTCATCAGGAGCAATACTCGTCCGCTTGCCGATTCCGAGACGTCACCGATCTGCATGGAGTTGGAGAAGATGAATACGATGCAGGCGATAAGCGCAAAGGTAAAGATGACTCGTGCCGCAATGAGCCAGGGAGAAGTTTTTTGCATATCAGGATCCGTTTCCCGCATCAGCCCAGAGCCTTGATGCTCTGCTCAATGTTGGCAAGCTTGTCCTGGCTCTTGGCGTGCTTATTGCGGATGTCCTCCACCAGAGCGGCGGGAGCGCGCTCGACGAACTTGGGGTTGTTGAGCTGGTTCTCGAACATGGCCAGTTCCTTCTCGGCCTTGGCCTTTTCCTTGTTCAGACGGGCCAGCTCCTTGTCGCGGTCGATGAGCTCCATCATGGGGATGAAGCCGCGGGCGGCGTGGGTGGACACCTGCACCATGCCGTCGGTGCTGCCCTCATACTTTCCGGTGAAGGTCACATCGGTGGCGAAGGCGAACTTTGCCAGATAGACCTCGGCGCTCTGGAAGGGAGCCGGGTCAGCCGTCTCGATGATCATGCTGGTCTTCTTGGCGGGGTGGACGTTCATCTCGGTGCGCATGGTACGCACAGCCTTGATGTAGTCCATGACCTTTTCAAAGGCTTCCTCTTCGTCGGCCCAGTTGTGAGCTTCATCGAAGGTGGGCCAGCTCTGGGTCATGATGGTCTCGGCAGAGCCGGGCAGAGCCTGATACAGCTCCTCGGTGATGAAGGGCATGAAGGGGTGCAGCAGCTTGAGGGCCTTGTCCAGCACATACACCAGTACGCGGCGGGCAGTGTCGGCCTGCTCGGCGTCGCCGGAGTTCAGGCGGGGCTTTGCGATCTCGATGAACCAGTCGCAGTAGACGTCCCAGATGAAGCTGTTGATCTTGGCAGCGGCCAGACCCATCTCGTAGTGGTCGAGGTTGTCGCTCATGGCGCCGGCCACCTGATTCAGCTTGGTCAGCACCCACTTATCGCTCATGTCCAGCTTCTCCTCGCTGGGCAGGCCGGGCTGGAAGTCCTCGGGCAGGTTCATCAGCACGAAACGGGTAGCGTTCCACAGCTTGTTTGCAAAGTTGCGGGCAGCCTCCACCTTTTTCTCGCTGTAGCGCATATCATTGCCCGGGGTAGAGCCGTCCACCAGCATGAAGCGCAGGGCGTCAGCGCCGTACTGGGCGATGACTTCCAGCGGGTCGATGCCGTTGCCGAGGCTCTTGGACATCTTGCGGCCCTGGCTGTCGCGGACGATGCCGTGGATGCAGACGGTGTCGAAGGGAGCCTTGCCGGTGTAAGCCAGACCGGAGAAGATCATGCGGCTGACCCAGAAGCCGATGATGTCGTAGCCGGTGACGAGGGTGTTGGTGGGATAGAAATACTTGAGGTCTTCGCTCTCCTCATTGGGCCAGCCCAGAGTGCTGAAGGGCCACAGAGCGGAAGAGAACCAGGTGTCGAGGGTATCGGGGTCCTGGGTGAGCTTGGTGCCGCCGCACTTGGGGCAGGTGCAGGGTGCGCTCTTGGCGACCACAGTCTCGCCGCAGTCGTCGCAGTACCAGGCCGGGATCTGGTGGCCCCACCACAGCTGGCGGCTGATGCACCAGTCGCGGGTGTTCTTCATCCAGTTCATATAGTTCTTGGTGAAGCGCTCCGGCACGAACTTGATGTCGCCCTTCTCCACGCTCTCGATGGCGGGCTTGGCCAGAGGCTCCATCTTGACGAACCACTGCTTGGACACCATGGGCTCGATGGTGGAGTGGCAGCGGTAGCAGGTGCCGACTTCGTGCTTCAGAGGCTCGATCTCCTTCAGGAAGCCGCCCTCCTTCAGGTCCGCGAGGATGGCCTTGCGGGCCTCGAGGGTGGTCATGCCGGCATACTTGCCGCAGTCCAGCACATGAGGCTCGTTGACGGTGTTCTTGCCCGCGGCAAACAGAGCATCGGCAGCAGCCTTGTCGGCAGCGCCGGTCATGTGGCCGTCGTAGGTGAAGACGCGGACGATGGGCAGGTCATGGCGCAGGCCGACCTCAAAGTCGTTGGGGTCGTGGGCCGGGGTGATCTTCACGACGCCGGTACCCTTGGTCATGTCGGCGTGCTCGTCGCAGACGATGGGGATCTCCTTGTTCAGCAGGGGCAGGATGACGTGGCAGCCGTGCAGATGAGCATAGCGGGGGTCATCGCCGTTGATGGCAACAGCGGTATCGCCCAGCATGGTCTCGGGACGGGTGGTAGCCAGTTCCAGCATCTCGCCGGTCTCCTTGACCGGGTAGAGCAGGTGCCAGAAGCTGCCGTCCTTTTCCTCATACTCCACCTCGGCGTCGGAAATGGAGGTGTTGCAGTGGGGGCACCAGTTGACCATGCGGTTGCCGCGGTAGATGAGACCCTTGTCGTACAGACGGACAAAGACTTCCTTGACAGCCTCAGAGCAGCCCTCGTCCATGGTAAAGCGCTCGCGCTCCCAGTCGCAGCTGCTGCCCAGCTTCTTGAGCTGGCTGACGATGCGGTTGCCGTACTTGGTCTTCCAGGCCCAGGCGCGCTCCAGGAAGCCGTCGCGGCCCACCATTTCCTTGGTCAGGCCCTCAGCACGCATGGCCTCCACGACCTTGGCCTCCGTAGCGATGGAAGCGTGGTCTGTGCCAGGCACCCACAGGGCGGCATAGCCCTGCATCCGCTTGGTGCGGATGAGGATGTCCTGCATGGTGTTATCCACGGCGTGGCCCATGTGGAGCTGGCCGGTGACGTTCGGAGGGGGCATCACGATGGTGTAGGGTTTCTTGTCGGGGTCGGCCTTGGTGTGGAAGTAGCCGCCATCCAGCCAGAACTGGTAGATGCGGTCTTCCACCTGGCTCGGATCATACTGTTTTGCGAGTTCTTTCATAGTATCCTCCCAGATGAATGATTGGAGTGGGACGAAAAAAGCCGCCCCACGGAGCGTTCCATGGGACGGCTGTAATATAACCGCGGTACCACCCAAATTGCACACGGCTTTCTGCCGTATGCCCCTTGATGCCCCGATAACGTGGGGCAGACCCGGAGGCGACTACTCCTGTTTCCCCGCCTCTGCTCAAAAGTGACAGCACGCCGCACCGCCATACCGGGTTTTCAGCAGCCCCCGGCTCTCTGGATGGCGAAAACGACGCACACTCTTTTTCCTTGCATTTATAAAAAGAATATAGCGTTTTTTGTGCGTTTTGTCAATCTCTTTTTCATCGGAACAAAATTTTCACATCCTTGTGCGGGGCCTTCGCTCCCTGCGTCAGGCAGATTTTTTCTTCTCACCCTTCCACGTCCAGAAGCTCCGTTTTCAGCCGGGCAATGAGCCGCTCCATCAGGGCCACACGGTTGAAGGGGGTCATGAGATAGAAGCCGTCGGCGTAGGGCAGAGCCTCCCGGGCCATCTGCATCGACACCTCAAGGCCCAGCGCCTCGCCCTGCTCCCGGTCGAGGCCCGCGAAGCGCTGGATGATGTCCTCCTCCACATGGATGCCGTTGATCTCGTTCTCCATGAAGATGGCGTTCCGCTGGCTGACCACGGGCATGATGCCGGCCAGAATTTTAGCCCGTTCGCCCAGTGTCTGCCGGGCCTTGCGGAGATTCTCCACCGCCTGTGCCGACAGCACCGGCTGGGTCAAAAAGCCCGACATCCCGTTTTCCAACTTTTCCACGGCCCGGCGCAGCTCCACCTCAAAGTTCCGGGCGTTGAGATTCAGCGCACCAAAGACGGTCATGGCCGAGGGCATCTCCCGGCCCTCCCCGGCCAGCGAGACGATGTACTGGGCCAGTTTGCGGGAGTTGAACTGGTAGACATTCTTCACCTCGTCCCGCTCTGCGGTGGGGATGGGGTCGCCGGTGATGGCCAGCACCTCCCGCACGCCCTCGGCGTAAAGGCCCAGCAGAAGGGCCTTGGTGGCGTTGAGGTTGCGGTCGCGGCAGGTCATGTGGGGCAGAGCACACATTCCCAGTTCCCGGTGTATCCGGCAGGCCACGAGGGAAGAATCCATCCGGGCCTGTGCGATGGGGCAGTCGGCGATGGTCAGCAGGTCAGCGCCTGCGGCCTGCAGCCGACGTGCGCCGTCCAGATAGCCGCTCAGGTCGGCCACCCGGGGCGAATCCAGTTCAATGGCGATGACCTTCTCGCCTGCGTTCAGTTTCCGCAGGAAGGCATCATCTTTTTCCACCGCCGGTGCAGTCCCGGTGGAAAGTTTCGCTGCCGGAGCGGCTTCGGTCTGCTGGGGCAGGGCATCCAGCTCTGCACGCAGGGCCGCGATGTGGGCAGGCGTCGTACCGCAGCAGCCGCCCAAAATACGGACGCCCGCAGCGGCGATCTGCCCCATCTCCCGGGCAAAATACTCAGGCTTGCCCTGATACAGCACCCGCGCCCGGGTGACCACCGGATAGCCCGCGTTGGGCATCACCGACAGGGGCAGCAGCGTCTCGCCAAGGCCCTGCACCAGTTTCTTCATCGCGCCGGGGGCCGAGACACAGTTCAGGCCCACGGCGTCCACCACGCCGCTCTGCTCCATCCGGCGCAGCAGGTCGCGGAACAGCAGGCCCTCGCGGGTGTAGCCGTCCGGCAGCACCGCGAAGGACACCATGACAAAGGCGTCCGGCACGGCCACACGCAGTGCCTTTACCGCCTCCACAATGCCCACATCGGAGCTGAGCGTCTCGAACAGAAAGTTCTTTGCACCCAGTGCGGCGAACTGCTGCGCCACGAGGCCGTAAGCGCTGCTGGCCGGGGCAGCCTCGGTGTCCGGGGCCGGACCAAGGTCAGCAAAGACGGCGGCGTCCTTCTCCGCAGCGGCATCACAGGCCAGCTTCCAGCCCGCCTCGGCCAGCTCTTCCCAGCCCGGCATCTGGGCCGCCGCCATCCGGGGCAGACCGAAGGTGTTGGTCTTGATGGCCTGCGCACCTGCGGCCAGATATTCCGCATGGACCTTCTTCACGCCCTCGGGGTCGGTGAGGTTGGCCATTTCGCAGTCCGCGCCCGGTGCCGCTTTATAATAGGTACCCATGCCGCCGTCGAACAAAAGCGGCTTGTGGGCAAGATACTCTCGGATGTCCGTCATAGAAAGGTTCTCCTTTTTTATTTTCCTTGATTTTATAAAGAAATTCAGGTATAATTTTTGTATGAAAGTGAGGTGCTTTTGGATGCCCAAGATTCGTTCCAGCGCAGACCTGCGCAACAACTACAATGAGATCTCCACCTTCTGCCACGACTACGCCGAGCCGGTGTTCATCACCAAAAACGGCAAAGGCGACCTTGCCGTAATGAGCATCGAGACCTACGAGGCCCTGACCGCCCGGTTCGATTTGTATGCGAAATTGCAGGAAGGTCTGGATGACGTGGCGGCGGGAAGAACGCGCCCCTGGGAAGATGTCCGCAAAGAGCTGTCGAAACAATGGGGGCTTGAATGAACTACAAGATTCATGTCTCTCACGCCGCCGAGCACGACCTGCACTCTGCCGCAAACTATATTGCTCACCAACTGCAAAATCCGCTGGCTGCTCGCCGGATGCTGGCGAATGCACTTGCAAGCATCGACTCGCTCGAAACATTTCCCGGACGCTTTCCGGTGATCGACGAGCCGCTTCTTGCCTCTCATCAGCTCCATTTTGTCCCTGTGCAGAATTATCTTCTGTTCTATAGGATCGACTCTTCCACCCAGACCGTCCACATCCTCCGCTTCCTGTATGGTCACAGCGACTGGCAGGCTATCCTGCGGGCGGATGTTCTTCCGACCTGAGCATTCTCCCCGGCCCTTTGCCGGGGAGAATTTTTATGCAGTCATCTTCAGTTTAATGAAGTTTGCGCACTTGTCAAGCATTTTTGCCCCGAAGCAGCCCATTTTGCTTGCGCCGAAGCCGGTTTTGTGCTATTCTATGCATATTTACAATGGTTGGGAGGAATGTATCATGCGCCACGCCGGCACACAGGAAATCGAAACGCCGCGGCTGCTTCTGCGCCGCCTTATGCCGTCGGATGCCCCGATGATGTACGCAAACTGGGCCAACGACCCGGAGGTCACCCGCTGGCTGCGCTGGACACCGCACAAGGATGTGGCCGAGACGCAGGAGCTTCTGAGCGCATGGGCGCTGCTCTATCCCAACGAGGACTACTACCAGTGGGCCATCGTGGAAAAGGCCACCGGACAGGTGTTCGGCAGCATCAGCATCTTTACCTCCTCCAGTGTAGAGCCGGAGCGGGACCCCTGGCCTGGCTTTGACCACAGCAACGGCGTGTGGGAGGTGGGCTACTGCATCGGCAGAGCATGGTGGGGCAAAGGCTGCACCACCGAGGCCCTGAAAGCTCTGGTAGAATACTGGTTCAAGAATACAGACAGTAATTGGCTTGCCTGCTCCCACGCCGTGGAGAACCCCGCCAGCGGCAAAGTCATGATGAAAGCAGGCTTTGTCTACGACCACGAGGCCGTCTACCATAAATTCGACGGTACAGCGATACCCTGCAAGTGCTATGCCCTGACGCGGGAACACTACGGATCGCTATATTCTCCAAACGAATAACAGAAAGGAATCATTTTGAGCGAACTTTACGATATTTTAGTCGAAACTCCCCCGACGAAGGTCATCCTTCTCGCCCTCGACCAGGGCCTGTGGGACTGCGAGCGCAGCCTTGCCGAGCTGGCTGCGCTGTGTGAGGCCAACCACATGGAGGCCGTGGCCGAAGTCACCCAGAAGCGCCAGACCCCTGAGACCGGCATCGTGCTGGGCAGCGGCAAGCTGGAAGAAGCCGCTGCGGCCGCAGCAGAGCTGGGGGCCGAGTGCGCCGTCTTCGACGGTGAGCTGACCGGCAGCCAGATCCGCAACATCTCCACGGCCCTCGGCGGCCTCGAGGTCATCGACCGCACCATGCTCATCCTCGAGATCTTCCGCAGCCGTGCCGTGACCAACGAAGGCAAGCTGCAGACCGAGCTGGCCCTCCTGCGCTACCGTCTGCCCCGCCTGCAGGGCATGGGCGAAAGCCTGAGCCGTCAGGGCGGCGGCGGTGGCGGCGGCGGCGGCGCCCGCCGCGGTGCCGGTGAAACGAAGCTCGAGCTTGACCGCCGCCACGTCCACGCCCGCATCGACGCACTGGCTGAGAAGCTGGCCGAGATGGAAAAGCGCCGGGGCGAGAGCCGGAAAGCCCGCGCCAAGACCGGAATGCCGGTGGTCAGCCTCGTGGGCTACACCAACGTGGGCAAATCCAGCCTGATGAACGCCCTCTGCGGCCCCAGCGTCGCCGAAGCCGATATGCTCTTTGCCACCCTCGACCCCACCAGCCGGAAGCTCGTCCTGCCCAGCGGTATGGCCGTGCTGCTGGTGGACACCGTCGGCTTCGTCTCCCGTCTGCCCCACAATCTGGTGGAAGCATTCAAATCCACGCTGGAAGAGGCCGCATGGTCGGACGTCATCGTCCGGGTGGCCGACGCCGGCGATGAGCAGCGGGAGGAGCAGCTGGCCGTCACCGACGAAGTGTTGGACGGCCTCGACTGCGCCGACATCCCCCGCCTGACCGTCTACAACAAGTGCGACAAGCCCGGCGCGCTGAGCTTCGACCCCGACATCCTGCTCACCAGCGCCAAGACCGGCTACGGCCTCGACAAGCTGCTGGCCAAGCTGGACGAGACCCTCAGCGACCGCGTCCACACCATCCGCGTTCTCCTGCCCTACGATAAGCTGGGCCTCGCCGCCCCCATGCGGGAGCGCGGCAGCGTCCAGCTCGAGGAGTACCGCGAAGACGGCCTCTACCTCGAAGGCATCGTCAAGACCGAAGACCTCCACTGCTTCGAGGGCTATCTGGTCTGAGGACCCGCATACGAAAAGAACCGGACTCCGCAGAGTCCGGTTCTTTTGCATTTCAAGGCATCAGCCTGCGGCAGGGGGCGCTTCCTCTGCGCCCATCATCTGGTCGTACCGGCCGGTGAACACCCGTTCCGGCAGAGCCGCCGTCAGGGCGAGGGCGGCGGTGAACCGCTCCTCATCGGTCAGCTCTTCCTCCACCGGAGGGAAGTGCGCGAGCACTTCGTCCAGCTGCTTTTTGACCTCCCGGGCCACAAAGATGCCCCGGTCGGTGAGGTAGATCTTGCCGTAATACTCCTTGACGATCATCCCCCGCTCCATCAGCAGGTTCAGCACCCGCACCACCGAGGGTTTGGTCACGCCCAGCTTCTCGGCGATGCTGCGGGAGCTGATGTCAAGATGGGTCTGCGAGACCTCATAGATCGCAAGCAGGTACCGCAGGTGTGCTGGCGTCAGTTCCATCTCGTATCACTCTCTTTTCGTTATATCACACGAACTCTTGGTTTACAAAAGGGGCGCGGGCCAAAGCCTTGACCCGCGCCCCCTTCTCCTACGCGATTGCTCAGTGGCAGCCACCGCCGCAGCTGCTGCAGTTTCCACTGCAACCGCTGTCACAGCCGCCGCTGCATCCACTGCAGCCGCCATGCTTATGAGAGTGCCAGGTGATCCAGCCTACACCGCCAAACACGATGGCTCCGACGATGATCGTCGGCAGATTGAAATTAGCAGCCAGAAACTCCATCATAACAATGCACTCCTTTCAGCGCGTTTTGAGAAGTTTTTTACTTGATCTTGGAAACGTCGATCTTGACCTCGTTGTCGTTCACATACTTGTTGGGACGGACCAGCAGGTAGATGAAGGCCACCAGGATGACAGCAGCCACGATGGTGAAGAAGTTGAAGCTCAGCTCGCCGGTGATGAGGCCGCCCAGCTGGTACACGACCAGAGCGGAGCAGTAAGCCAGTGCGCACATATAGCCGATGGCGAATGCCGTCCACTTGCCGTTGTTCATCTCACGCTTGATAGCGCCCATAGCAGCGAAGCAGGGAGCGCACAGCAGGTTGAAGATCATGAATGCGTAAGCGCTCAGAGCGGTGTAATCTGCAGCAACGAGGCTCCAGATCTCATCACCGTTCTCAGACAGCTCCTCGCCGCCGAAGTGATACAGGACGCCGAAGGTACCGACGACGTTCTCCTTTGCGATCAGGCCGGAGACAGAAGCGACGGTAGCCTTCCAGTTGCCGAAGCCCAGAGGCGCGAAGATCCAAGCGACTTTGGTTGCGATAGCAGCCAGGACGGAGTTGTCCTGATCCTCGACCATGCCGAAGGCGCCGTTCTCGAAGCCGAAGCCCTGCAGGAACCACAGGACGACGGTAGCAGCCAGAATGACGGAACCGGCACGCTTGATGAAGGACCAGCCGCGCTCCCAGGTAGCACGGAAGACGTTGCCCCAGGCAGGGATATGGTATGCGGGCAGCTCCATGACGAAGGGAGCGGGGTCACCCGCAAAGGCCTTGGTCTTCTTCAGGATGATGCCGGAGCAGATGATGGCAGCCATGCCAATGAAGTAAGCAGAGACAGCCACCAGAGAAGAACCGCCGAACACCGCACCTGCGATCAGGCCGATGATGGGCATCTTTGCGCCACAGGGGATGAAGCAGGTGGTCATGATGGTCATGCGGCGGTCACGCTCGTTCTCGATGGTACGAGAAGCCATGACGCCCGGGACGCCGCAGCCCGTGCCGACCAGCACGGGAATGAAGCTCTTACCGGACAGGCCGAACTTACGGAAGATACGGTCCATGATGAAGGCGACACGGGACATATAGCCGATGTCCTCCAGGATGGACAGCAGGAAGAACAGGACCAGCATCTGGGGAACGAAGCCCAGGACCGCGCCGACACCGGCGACGATGCCGTCCATGATCAGGCCGTACAGCCAGCCTGCCACGCCGATGCTCTCCAGGAAGCCGCCCAGCGCGTTGGGGACGATCTCACCGAACAGGACGTCGTTGGTCCAGTCGGTCGCAAACGTGCCGATGGCCCAGCCGCCGTCAGCGATGGAAGTACCCATGGACAGGGAGTACAAAAAGCTGTTGGTGGGCTTTTCGTCCGCCTTTTCAAACAGCTCTTCTACGATGCCGCTCTCCTCGGCCGCCTTTTTCAGGATCTCTTTGTCGTAGAACCGGATGCCCAGCTTTTTGGCCAGGCCCAGCCCAATCTCGCGCCCGCCGCTGCCGAACTGCCTGCCGATGCAAATGACCAAATGCTTCTCCATAAAAGTACAGCCTCCCCTTGAAACGGATTCGAAAGCGGTCCGCCTTCTAGGGCAAGTATACCATATTTTGGCGCGGAGTTCTAGTTCTCGGGCAGAAAGAATTTCGGCGCGGCTTTGCACAAAATGACGGCGCACACGGTGGTGATGAGCAGTTCGGGCAGCATGTAGCTGCCGTTATAGATAAAGCTGTACAGCCAAACGGACATCCCCCTCGCCCATTCGTAGCTTTCCTGGTAGCTGCCCCACAGAAGCGCGCCGGACAAAAAGCTGCACAAAAAGCGGATGACGCACACAGCGGCGGTGCCCGCGGCTACGCCCAGCAGATGGTTTTTGAAGGGCTTGGCGATAACGCCCGCCAGGCCCAGCAGGGTGAAAGCCAGCACGTAGTCCAGCAGAACGACGCCCACAAACGCGGCCACAGTGCCGGCGGGAGGCGCGTAAAAGCCCAGCAGCATCTGCAAAAGGCTGTTGACGAAGCCCGTGGCCAGGCCCCACTTCACGCCGTGACGGAACGAGACGAGGATAAACGGC
>OLKG01001709.1_pt1 | contig 14406 bp, 10 predicted proteins | sample 1603371 | NCBI WGS metagenome assembly OLKG01 (sample SAMN04168657, study PRJEB22393) | human gut metagenome | biome: human gut microbiome; feature: stool | host: Homo sapiens | collected 2014-03-20 | reverse complement strand
TTGCCCCCGAAGCACGATGCGGGTACCGCAACCCGACATTATCGAGCATTTTGGCGACGCAGATGCCGTGCCGCAGCCGCCGGAGCGGTACTTAAGCCGTCAGGCAGGAATTGTGCGGTATTGCCATGATAAAGTATTATATCACAGAAGTTGAAAAGCAGAATAGGTTTTATGAAAAAACTGTGCAAAATCTTTATACATCTATGACAGAAGAATGTATATCGATAACTTCGCGTTTGACGCAATCAGCAAGGCTTCTCCGCGGCGGGATGAGGGCATTCCGCCCTACAGACCATTTGTATGTTTGTATCGCAATATAAAATAAGCTGTAGGGAACGATCTTGATCGTTCCGGGGCCTCGCTGTATATGCCATAATGAGATATACGGCAAGGCCCACCTAAGGGACGATGCCAGCATCGCCCCTTACAAGTTCCACTTTATCACGCGCCTTTTTGTCTCCCCCAAAAAACAAAAGAATGCAGCGATGTATTTTCCCTCTACATCTCTGCATTCTTATTCTTTATGATTTTATCTCTATATTTCCCGCCCGCAGCCTATGCCCCGCCTCAAATTCCTAACTCCTAATTCCTAACTTCTAACTACAAAAGTTGCCCCCGCCTGATTGCGGCTTCAGGCGGGGGCGATGGGGTATCGTTTTGGTGTGAGGAGGAATCATGTTCCACGGCAACGGTTGCGGCTCCGTTCCGTGTGATTATAGGATACCCAATACTTGAGAAAAATATATTATAACGGTGTGAACTTTCTGTTAATTTCCCCCACGCCGGGGGCACGCCGTTAAAAAGTACGAAATATAGTAAAAATTATAAGGGCAATACCGCATAATTCTAAGTGCCGATACGGCGAGCGAGGTGCGGCAGATGCTAAGCCAAAAGCGCAGATAATACTGGATGTCTTATCGAGCATTTTGGCAACGCAGATGCCGTGCCGCAGCTGCCGGAGCGGTGCTTAAGCCGCAAGGCGGGAATTGTGCGGTGTTGCCTAAGATTATAGCTCACACTGCACCGTAAATGCCGTGCACGCTCACTTCGCCGGTAAACACATGGGTGCTGCCCTCAGCCCCCTGCACCACCAAGCGGCCCTCTTCGTCCACATCCAGGGCGGTGCCTTCGCCGCCGTCAAAGGTCACATGCCTCCCCAGGTTTACACAGCGCGCCTTGTACGCATCCCGGATAGCGGAAAAGCCCTCCCGCTCAAAGCCGTACAGCGCGCGGTCAAAACCAAAGTTCGTCATGCTCTCCGCCAGGGCGGCGGCGTCCGCCGCCGGATCCACGGCAATGCCCTGCAACGCCAGGCTGGTGCCGTGGGGCAACTCCATTGCGTCAAAATAGCTCTGCGGCTGGGCCAGATTGATGCCAATGCCACACACAATGGCATGGTGGTCCGGCATCCCCTCACACAGAATGCCTACGATCTTTTTACCGTTCAGCAACAGGTCGTTGGGCCATTTGATCTGGCACTGGATGCCGTACCGCTGTTCCAGCGCATCCGCCACGGCCATGCTGGCAAACAGCGGCAGGCTTTCGGGCTGGGCCAGCTCGGTTTTCAGCACCACGGTGTAATACAGCGCCTGCCCGGACGCATTGATCCAGGTGTGCCCGCGCCGCCCGCGGCCCGCCGTCTGGCTGGTGGTATACACTGCCCCCACTGGGCCGAATTTATCCAGGTTTGCCTTTGCCCAGGTGTTGGTGCTGTCCACCTCTTCCAGATAGTACAGCTCGTTCACGCTGTTGTGGGATATTACTGCATCGTTTACCATTGTTCCGGCACCTGCTTCCATTCAAAACTGCACTGTCCATCCGTGATGGTGATCACGCCATAGCTGTGGGTATCCCGCAGGCTGCCGGGGTTGAACAGCGCCGGGGAAAACGGCGTACCATGGCGCAGCGTTTTGTAGTGGGTGTGGCCAAACAGCACCACATCCGCCCCGCGGTCCGCCGCGTATTCGGCGATCCGCTCGTACCCGGATTTTACCCCGAACAGATGCCCGTGGGTGTAAAAGAACAGCACGCCGCCAAAGGGTGCCAGCCCCTCTGCCGGGTCATCGGAACCAATATCGCAGTTGCCGCGCACCCGGTAGATGGGGTAATCTGGCGCAGCGCCGTTTGCGGCAATGGCCTGGTTCAGGTCATACAGGCCGTCCCCCAAAAAGAACAGGGCATCGGCAGTTTCGTTTTTCAGCAGCCAGCGCAGCGGGGTCACACGCCCGTGTACATCGCTGACAACCAGCACTTTCATGGGTTGCTCGGCCATATCATTCGCTCTCTTCTTCGCGGTCGTCCTCATCTTTGGCCGCGATCAGTTCTTTGTAAATATCGCCCTTGCTGAACGGCGTTCCCTTGGCAGCCTGTTTTGCGGCTGCGGCGGGCGGGGTGCCCTGCGCCATCAGCAGGCGGGCAGTGGCAACGGCGTCCGGCAGGGTCACTTCCTCCGCCGCAGCCTGCGCCGCCGGGGTACCCGCCATAACCAGCACATACTCCCCGCGGGGATCGTTCTGCTCATAGTAGCGCACAGCTTCACCGATGGTCGTCTTGGTGATTTCCTCGTGCAGCTTGGTCAGCTCCCGGCACAAGGTAATGGAGCGCTCCGCGCCAAAGGCGGCGCACAGGTCGTCCAGTGTTCCGCGCAGCTTGTGGGGGGCCTCATAAAAAATCACGGTGCGGGTCTCCCCCTGCAAAAATTCCAGCCGCTCGCGGCGCTCCTTTTTGGGCACCGGCAAAAAGCCCTCAAACACAAACCGGGCGGTATCCTGCCCCGAAACCGCCAGCGCCGTCACGCAGGCACTGGCACCCGGCACCGGCGTTACCGTAATGCCGCGGGCAATGGCGTCTTTCACGATCTGCTCACCGGGGTCGCTGATGCAGGGCATACCGGCGTCAGAGCAGAGCGCGCAGCTCTCCCCCGCTTCAATGCGGTCCAAAATTGCTGCGCCATGGTGCAGCGCATGCTCATAATAGCTCATCATCGGCTTTTTTAAGCCAAGATGATTCAGCAGCTTCAGGGTCACGCGGGTATCCTCAGCGGCAACAAAATCCGCCGCGCCAAATGTAGCCGCCACCCGCGGCGGCATATCGTCCAGGTTGCCAATGGGCGTGGCAACAATATACAAAATTCCGGGCATGGGGTTCTCCTTTTATCTTTTACCGCGCCAAACGTATCAAACGCGCCGCGTGGTTTTGCTTCTGTGTTCATTATAGGCATTTTTGCCCCTGGGTGCAAGACGGCAGAAAAATTCAAAATTTTTTCTTCAGCCCATTGACTTTCCCGATTTAATGCATTAAAGTCAGCGATGGTGCCATCGTCGGCAGCGCCATCATCAAGCTCTTTGCCCAATACGGCCCCGCCGCCGTGCCCCACATCGAAGCCTTTGTGCGCGATATGGCACAAGCGGTACATAATGCGTAGTTAGGAGTTAGGAAGTAGGAGTTAGGAGTTTTGGGGCTGCCGGTTATTAAAACTCTTACGTAACTTTCCATTATAATCTGTAGGGAACGGTCTTGACCGTTCCCTACAATGCTTTTATTCGGTTCACGGCAGCCTTTATCCCGCCGCCCAACTCCTAACTCCTCCCTCCTAACTTCTATACAACTTGGCGACAACTCTGTGCTATACTTATAGATAAATAACGATTGGGGGCATTGGATGAACCGCATTTTGATTGTGGAGGACGAAATTACCATTTCCCGGCTGATTGCGGTCAGCCTGCGCCGCGCGGGGTATGACTGCACGGTTGCCAACGATGGCAGCACCGCGGCGGACCTGATTGCCGAGCACGACTTTGACCTGGCCCTGCTGGATATTATGCTGCCCGGCCTGGATGGATACGAGCTGCTGGACTACCTGCGCCCGCTGGGGGTGCCGGTCATCTTTATCACGGCCAAGGGTGCCACTAAGGACCGGGTCAGAGGCCTGCAGCTCGGCGCCGATGATTATATCGTAAAGCCGTTTGAAATCGAAGAACTTCTAGCCCGTGTGGAAGCCGTACTGCGCCGCACCGGCCGCGGCGGCCAGACCCTGACCGCCTTTGATGTAACGATGGATATTGTGGCCCGCACCGTGACCCGGCAGGGCAAGGCGGTGGAGCTGACCCCGCGGGAGTTCGACCTGCTGGAGCAGCTCATGCGCAACCGCGGGGCGGCGCTGTACCGCGATGTATTGTACGGGCGGGTGTGGGGCGGCGATCTGCTGGACAGCCGCACCCTGGACCTGCACATCCAGCGCCTGCGCAAAAAACTTGGCTGGGCGGATAAGATCGAAACCGTCTACCGTGTCGGTTACCGCCTTAAATCCGACCAGAAATAACCTCAAATTGCTGATTTCTCATTTCCAATTTCAAACTTACTTACGGGTTTTTCTATGAAATTTTCTCAAAAACTTGTCTGCATCATGCTGCTGGTCATCGCCGCGTTTTTTGCCGTGGGCGGTGCGGTGCTGGTCAACGGCAGCTTTATGGACCGCCTGAGCGCAGCCGCCGAGCAGGAACAAAGCATGCACGCCATGCTGTGCGGCGTGGTGGAGGATTACTACCTGGACCAGACCGGCCGCGGCGAAGATACCTGCGGGGATGATTTTATCACCGCCGCCACCTGGCGCGCAGGGGATCTGGCCCGTGGGGTTTATTCCCAGGGGCTGTTCCGCGCATCCGCTGACCCCGCCCAGGACGAAGCCTATGCCATATACGGCCTGCAGGACGGCCAAAGCATTTTGCAGTACGGCCCCCATGTGACCCGCACCTACCGCAGCGATCTGCTGGGCGGCCTTGTGATGGTAACCACCTTTGATGTAACGGAGATTTTTGCCGCGCGCAACCGCAGCCTGCAGCGCTTTTTCCTGCTGGAAGCTGCCGTGGTGGCCGGGGCTGCCGTGGTGGTCTGGCTTGTCAGCCGCCGCCTGACCCACCCACTGACCGTGCTGACCGCCGCCAGCGCCCGCATTGCCGCGGGTGACTATGCCTTGCGCACCAGGATGCACACCGGGGACGAGCTTGAAATCCTGAGCCAGGGCTTTGACCAGATGGCCGGTGCCGTGCAGGACAAAGTGGAAGCTCTGGAGCTTTCGGTCCAGCAGCGGGATGATTTTGTGGGTGCGTTTACCCATGAGCTCAAAACCCCCATGACCGGCATCATCGGCTATGCCGACCTTTTGCGCAGCATGCAGCCAGACCCCGAAGAACAGCGTGAAGCCGCCGGGGCCATCTTCCATGAAGCCCAGCGGCTGGAAGCCTTAAGCGGAAAGCTGCTGCAGCTGATGGGCCTGGGTGAGCACGCCCCCCAACTGGTACCCGTGCAGCTGGATTCTGTTTTTGCCGAAGCGCGCCACGCCGTTGCCCCTGCTCTGAACGGCTGCATTCTGACCATGCAGTCCAACGGCCTGACCGTGCAGGGAGATGCCGACCTGCTGTGTGATCTCGTCATCAACCTTGTCACCAACGCCGCCAAGGCCAGCACCCCCGGCAGCGCCATTGCGGTCTGCGCCGAACAGGCAGATGGTTCCATCCGGCTGACGGTTCAGGACCACGGCCAGGGCATCCCGGCGGACAAGCTGGCCCGCGTGGTGGAGCCGTTTTATATGGTGGATAAATCCCGTTCCCGCCGCCAGGGCGGCAGCGGCCTGGGCCTGGCCCTGTGCAGCCGCATTGCCCAGGCCCACGGCGGAACGCTTGCCATGGAAAGCGAGCTTGGCAAAGGCACCACCGTAACCGTCACCCTGCCCGCACCGAACCAAACCGCCGCCGAACTCGCACAGGAGGAACCCGTATGAAAACCACAAAACGCGGCAAGCTGCTGATGCTGGCCTGCGCCGCCCTGGTGGCTGTGCTGGCCTGCCTGCCGCTGCTCTGGTTCCGCGCACAGGATGCCCGTATGTTCGGCACCGTCAATCAAAGCTCTGGCCTGTATGAATCCCGCGATGTCAGCGGGGATGATTTTTATCTATTACAGCAGGTCAAAAACCGCACCCAGATGAACCGCACGGACTGGATGGTTTCCGCCGGGCTGGACGGCACAGCAGCCCTGTATACCCCCGCCGGGAACAGCCGCTACAATATGACCTCCAGCGATACCGCCGCTGATTTTGCCGCCAGCCTGCTGACCCAGCTCCATGATGCCGAGGTATTGCCGGACACCTGGTACCATGTGGCAGCCGATAACCTGAGCAGCTACAGCAGCGGCGAGCTGTATACTTCCAGTGATTCCCTTGGCATTACGCGGCTGCTGCGCTACCCCCATGCCGCCTATGATGAAAGCGACCCCGAATACAACGAATCCCCCACATTCGCCCTGGATTATGATAATAAAACCGGCCGCCTGCTGAACCTGTGGGTTCAGGCCCCGCTGGATGATCCCACCCTGCTGTCCGGCAGCCCGGTATCGCTGAATATCTCCGACCTGCTGAACGCCTGGGTGCAGTGGGAGGGCCTTACCGACCTGGGTGACTGGACCGTGCCTTACGGCAGCGATTACGCCGAAACCGGCCTGTACAGCGCCAGAGGCAACGCCCTGCTGACCTGTGTGTACGGCTCCTTTACCCTTGACGATGTTTCCCGCGCCTATTACAGCATGCAGCTGACCTGGCAGCCCTATGCCCCCACCCCGCAGCCGGGCAGCACCGATCTGCTGCCCGCCGAGCCGCTGCCAGAAACCAGCGATTATTATTACACTGACGTCATCGCTTACCAGTGGGACGATGACCGCGCTGCCGCTGTGTTTGATTATGATGCCAACCTGATCCTTCGCACTAACCTGAGCACCGGCGTGCAGACCGTGTTCTGTGATGTGCCCGGCTGCACCCATACCACCAACAGCTGCCCTGCCCGCATCACGGACCAGATGTATTCTCTTGTTCCCGCCGGGGATCGCGTTTACCTTGTTTACGGCACCTATTCGCCCACAACGGCAAAGGGCGCTTCCGGCGCGGATATCAACGCCATGTCGGACGATGAGATCATGCGCTGGGCGCGCGCGGCAGATGCCGGGGTTCCGCTGGCCCTTTATACCCAGGAGCTGGAGCCTTACACCCAGGAGGATGTTACCGCCGCCCGCCGCTTGATGCAGAACGCCTTTGGCCAGGGCCGCATTGAAATGCTGGACGGCACCACCCGCACCGAGCTTGTCCGGCTGGATCATGATGCCGTGTATATCGGCGGCTGCGATTCCACCTATTTATACGGCATCATGCGGAGCCAGCAGGGCGAAGAGCCCACCCGCTGGTTCCGCATGGAGCGCACCACCGGCCAGTACGAAACCATGCCCATCCCGGATACCGACCACCTCTGCGGTGTCTGGAACAACCAGCTTGTGCTGTTCCGGGAGCGCTGCTCCGAACCGTTCGCTTCCGATAAAATGTCCGATTACAGCCTGGCCGGCAGTTATTCTTCCCGGTTCCAGAACACCAGTTATGACGTTGTGCTGTACGACCCCGTCACCGCCCAAAGCCGGCGGTTATACAGCCTGAACGAAAATTCCGGTTCTTTCACCCATGCCGCGCTGTATGGGGATTCTCTCTATCTGAATACCAGCATTTGGGAGAATCCGGATGATACCCCGTTCAACGCCATCCGGCTCAACCTGCGCAACGGGGAGCAGACCGCGCTGGAATCCCTTTTGGGGATCGACCGTTCCGATTATCCTTACGGTTATCTGTTGGGTTCTTCCACGGTTGCCAACCTCTACTCCCAAAAATGGGGCACCATGATGCTGTTTCGTTCCAACAGCGGTCAGGGCGGCGAAAGCCTGCTGCTGAACTTTGCCGCCGGCAGCGTGTTCCACACCAGCTGGCAGGCAGGTGAAAGCACCTATATTGCCGCCGAATCCCCTGTGGGCCAGTTGTTGCTGCTTTCCTGGGTGTATGATGATCTTTCGGACAACTGGTTCCAGACCTACCAGCAGTACCTTGCCCCCGCCAGTGATCCCACCATCATGACCCCCGTTGCCATGTGGGAACCGGGGCAGTAACCCTCCGCCCCGTAGACGGTCGTAACCAATTTTTTACCAGTGTAAATTGATGATTTGTTCACGGTTTGTTTACGTCGCGGCAGTTGTTATTGCCGGGGCAGTGTGGTATACTCACCCCCAAGATGTATCTGAAAGCAAAGAAGCCGACGAATTTTTTGCCTTTTCAGCTACACCCTAAGAAAGGGGGAATCTGCATGAAACATCTGCGTTCCTTTTTTGCGGTGCTACTGGCCGCAGCCGTCTGCGCGGCGGTGGTGCTGTTTTCCGGCTGTGGGGCATCCGTTCAGGTGCAGCAGCTTACCATCCCCGGCGAGCGCGGCAGCATCCATGCCACGCTGACCACCCCTGCCAATGCCGAAAACATGCCTGCCGTGGTGATCTGCCACGGCTTTACCGGCAACCGCCAGCTGGACGGCCACGCCAAGCCGCTGGCCAAAACGCTGGCCCAGCACGGCATTGCCAGCATCGCCATTGACTTTGCGGGCAGCGGCGAAAGCGAGGAGCCGTTCACCGCTTACACCCCCGCCAACATGCGGGATGATATCACTTCTGCCATCACCTACCTGACCGACACTGTGGGTGCCGACCCGGAGCGCATCGGCCTGCTGGGCCACAGCATGGGCGGCCGCGCCGTCAGCGTCTACCTGAAAGATTCCATCAAAGCCGCCGCCCTGTGGGCACCGGCGGATAACACAGAGCTGGACGGGCTGGAATTTCTGGACCACAGCGCCGAGGGCCGCCAGGCTATTTATGACGGTGCCATACAGAACGGCGTGCTGGACCTGCCCAAGTGGGGTGTAACGATCAGCGCCGATTTTGTGCAGCAGGTTGCCGACCAGGACCCCACCGCCAGCCTGCGCACCTACAACGGCCCTCTGCTGCTGGCTTATACCGCCGGGGATGCCGAATTGCTGAGCCAGACCACCATTGACCTGACCCGCCAGGCTGCCGCCGAACACAGCGGCCCTCTGGTGGACCTGACCGGCCAGTATGAGGACGCCACTCACAATTTCACCGCCGCATCCGGCAAAAAAATCGACGATTTCTCCGTCCGCCGCCGCATCGAATCCGCCACCGCAGAATTTTTTGAAGAATATCTATAACCCATCCCTATTTGCCGCCGCCCCACCGGGCCGCGGCATTTTTTATGATAATTTTAAGGCAATACCGCATAATTCCTAATTAACTCCTACCTCCTACCTCCTAACTCCTAACTACTTCCTTCGCCCCACCGCAATTTTACAACTCCGCCCCCTTTCCGCCGGGGGTAAAATGTGATATAGTATAGAGGTATAGGATTTTGTCAAAGAGGGAGGGCTGAAATGGCACCCATTATCCATACCGTCAACCTGTGCAAGGTGTATGCCGTGGGCAAAGAACGAGTCGTTGCCCTGAACGATGTTTCTATCTCCATTGAAAAAGGGGAATTCTGCTGCATCGTGGGCCAGTCCGGCAGTGGCAAAAGCACCCTGCTGAATCAGCTGGCCGGGCTGGAAAAACCGACCCGCGGCAAGGTGTTCATCGGTTCGCACGAGATCAGCGCTATGACCGAAGATGAGCTGGCCAAGTTCCGCCAGGCACACCTGGGCTTTATTTTTCAGAGCTACAACCTGCTGCCCACCATGACGGCGGCCGAAAACGTTGCTCTGCCGCTGATGTTCAAGGGCATTTCCCGCTCCCAGCGCCTTGCCATGGCCCGCAAAGAGTTAAAAAACATGGGCCTTGGCGGCCGTGCCGAACACATGCCCACCGAGATGAGCGGCGGCCAGCAGCAGCGCGTGGGCATCGCCCGCGCCTTTGTCAGCAAGCCGCGCGTGATCTTTGCGGACGAACCCACCGGCAACCTGGACTCTATCACATCCAAACAGGTGCTCTACCGCATGCTGCAAATATCCAAGCAGATGGGCACCACCTTTGTCATGGTCACCCATGAACCGGAGCTGGCCTCCTGTGCAGACCGCATTATTACCATTCTGGACGGCAAGGTGCAGTCCGATGTGGTGCAGGATCCCGCCACAAGGGAGCGCAACCGCGAAGCCCTGTTCGCCAGCCTGGAGGGCAACATGCGGATCGGCGGCGACTCTGCCAGCGGCGAAGTTCACCAGAAAACCGCAGCCGAGCTTGCCTCTTACGCAGCCCCTGCTGCTGCAGCCCAGCAGCCCGAACAACCCAAACCGTAAATTTTGCCCACTCATTCAGGAATATCAAAGCCATAGAAAAAGATGGAATCAATTTAAGGAGGACCCCGGAGTGAAAAAAGCTTCCCGTTTTGCCGCCCTGCTGGCGGCCGTCATGCTCTTCGGCAGCGTGGCTGCCATGCCCGCCCTTGCCGAAGACGTAACCTCTACCCCTGTACCGACAGCAACCGCCGAGCCTACCGTGACCCCCGCCCCGACGGACAACGGCCCGAGTGCCCCCAACAACAGCGGCTCGGCCTACATCATTGCTCAGACCGTGACCGATGCCGCAGGCGGCGAGATCACCACCATTGACCGGGACAGCCGGTTTAACCTGATTCTGCGCGTGGCGGATTACGGTGCTTACAACAACTTCATTCCCGCGGACCAGATCTCTGCCCGCATCAACTCCTCCGTGTTCACCTTTACCGGCAACGCCGAAGTTGGCCAGCTGTACGAGGAAACCGACGCCAACGGTGCCGGTTACTACAGCTATGTACTGCTGTTCCGCGATGTGATCTACAACGGCGGCGGCAACAGCGTGCCCATCAACCTGAGTTACCTGAATTCCACCATGGCGATGCAGCAGCTCAGCGTTACCCTGGGCCAGTGTGTGGACGAAGACCCCGATACCCCCAACCTGATGATCCGCGCTTCCAGCTACGGCAATGAAGCGGTTGTTGCCGGGACGCCCTTTACCCTGACCCTGACCCTGTACGCCACCGGCGGCCAGGAGGATCTGAACGATGTGGTCATCTCGCTGACCCTGCCGGACGGCATCACCATGACCAGCGGCAGCCTGAGCAGCTACCTGGGCACCATGGCCCCCAAGTCCACCCGCGATGTCAGCTTCAGCCTGACCCCCAGCGCCGGGTTTACCGGCGGCGTGGCCAACATCACCGTGAACAGCGTGGGTACCGGCGCGGACACCAACAAGGCCGTTACCGGTATGTCCACCACCATCTCGGTTCCGGTATCTCAGCCGGACCGCTTTGAGTTAGGCCAGCTGGAACTCAGCGACAGCATTACGCTGGGCGATTCCGCTTCCGTCACCCTGAACTTTGTCAACAAGGGCCGCGACGCCCTTTCCAACCTGGAAGCCACCCTTTCCGGCGATAACCTGGGCGCCGACACCACTGTGCAGTACATTGGCAACCTGAACGCCGGTTCCTCCAACAGCGTGGATTTTGACATGACCCCCACCCAGGAAGGCACCTGCAACGGTACCATCACCCTGACCTATGAGGACGCCAACGGCACCCTGAAAACCGTCAGCAAAGATTTTTCCTTCTCTGTTCAACCGGCCATGGACTACGGCAATTCTGGCGATATGGACAATAACATGGATGACATGCAGCCCCAGCAGACCGGCCTGCCCCTGTGGGCCTATCTGGCAATCGGCGCTGCTGTGATCGTGGTGGTCGTTGTGATCGTGGTGGTGGTACGCAAAAAGAAGAAGGCCGCCGCACTTGCCAAGCTGGAGGAAGGCAACGATGAAGATATCTGACCAGATCGGGCTGGCTGTCACCAACCTGTCCCGCCGCAAGGGCCGCACGGCACTGACCGTTGTGGGCGTCGTTGTGGGCATCTGTGCGGTTATCGTTATGATCTCCATGGGCATTGCGGAAAGCCATAACAACGACGAAATGCTCAAAAATATGGGCGGCCTGACCAAGATTGAGGTATACAACTACGGCAGCCAGAACATCAATGGGCAGGAGGTCAAGCTGGATAACGAAGCCGTCCAGCGGTTCCGCAAGATCGACCACGTTACGGCTGTCACCCCCTATTACCAGCCGGGCCTAAACCTGTATGTAGAAGCAGGCAAAAACAACCGCTACCGCGCCAGTTCTGTATGGAGCGTTCTCGGCCTGGACCCGGACACCATGCCCCTGCTGGACAACAAGCTGGAAAGCGGCGACTGGCCCAAAAGCGGTGTGAATTACGGCAAGGATGTGATCCCCGTTGTGGTGGGCAAGGAGTTTTTGTATCAGTTTGAGGATACCCGCCGCAGCCAAAACAGCTCCAAACGCCAGCGCTGGAGCGGCGAAACCGATGCCAACGGCAACCAACTGCCGCCCTTTGTGGATGCTACCAAGGATACCTTTACCCTGACCCTGACCAATGGTGACACCGAGAGCCCCAAGACCCAGAGCTACAAGCTCAAAATCGTTGGCGTTGTCTCGGAAGAATCCGAGGATTACATGCTGCAATACGGCATTACTTTCCGCCTGAACGACCTTCTGATGCTGAGCGAAGCCTACAGCAAGCTGGCCAAAACGGATTTTAACCCCAAAAAAGTGACCTATAACGAAGTGTACATTAAGGTCGATGACATCAAAAATGTGGATAAGATCTGCGATACCTTAAAAGAGGAAGGCTACCAGATCAGCTCCATGGTGGATTACCGCAAGCAGATGCAGCAGCAGACCGCACAGCGCCAGCTGCGCCTGGCGGGTCTGGCGGCCATCAGCCTGTTTGTTGCCGCGCTGAACATCGCCAACACCATGACGATGGCCATTTACGAGCGCACCCGTGAGATCGGCGTGATGAAAGTTCTGGGCTGCGAGATTGGCAACATCCGGCGGATGTTCCTGATTGAAAGCGGTATGATCGGCTTTATCGGCGGCGTAGCCGGTACGATTTTAAGCTACATCATCAGCTTTGGCATGAACAACATGACGATGATCGTATACGGCCTGAACACCCTGCTGATGAAGCTGGGCATCAACGCCACCATCGACCTCAGCTCCCTGATGGGCAGCAGCGATTCGATGTATTACGGCGGTGGATTTTACATGTCTGATTCCGGCAGCGGAACCGTCATGTCCATCATTCCTTTCTGGCTGGTGCTGGCTGCCATCGGCTTTGCCGTGGTGGTGGGCCTGCTTTCCGGCATCGTTCCCGCCAGCCGCGCCGTTCGCATCAGCGCCCTGGAGGCCATCCGGCACGATTAAATCAAATGCGCCTTCCCGCAAGGGAGGGCGCGTTTTTGTTTGAATGAAAAAAGAATAAATAATAAAGAATAAAGAATAATTTCGGTGGACCGCACCGCAGAGAGACATCATAAAATTGTACCACCTGCCCACGTTACGGCCCGCCCCACGGGACGATGCAAGCATCGTCCCCTACAAATCTCTTTTTCTGTTCGCGGCAAAATTTTACCTTTCTTCCCCTTCAATACATTTTCTTCCTCGTCATCATACAAAAAACGCGCACAGCGCCCGATATTTATCGGCGCTGTGCGCGTTTTGCTAACTCCTAACTCCTAACTTTCTCCGGTATCTGCGCCCCAATAATTGCCGCAAACATCAAAGCGCACCCTGCCAGTTCTACGCCGGAAAGGGTCTGGCCCAAAATCAGCCAGCCGGCCAGGGCGCTGAACACGCTTTCCATGCACATGGCCATGCTGGCAATGGTGGGGTCAAGTTCTTTCTGGCCCACAATTTGCAGCGTGTAGGCCACACCGCTGGACAAAATGCCGCAGTAAGCAATAGATACCGCCGCCCCCTGGATCTGGGCAAAGGTCGGCGTTTCAAACACAAACATAAAAATAGTGGAAAGGACCGCCGTTGCAAAAAATTCCGCAAAGCTCAGCTGCACACCGTCCAGCCTGGGGCTGTAATGATCCACCAGCATAATCTGGAACGCAAACAGCAGCGAGCAGAGCAGCAGGCACGAAAGCACTACGGCCAAAATGGAGCGCAGCCAGCGCATGGTATGTTTTTTGCGGTGCGGCACAAAACGCGCCCCCTTTTCCGTTTCCTCCGGTATCCGGATAGAACTATTCTATCATAAAACCGTGCCGGAGTAGAAATTGATTTTTTTTGGCCCCTTTTTCCCATCGGGAGGCCGAAATTGGAAGATTTGTTAATCCAAAGCCCGTTCCATCTAAAAAAATGTAAGTGAAAGACAAATAAAGTTTGGTTAATGTGCATAAAACGAACGGCAAAAAATAGACGCTGGTTATGCATATAGGAAAAATTGTAAGTTTACAGCAAGATAGGCTTTCGGCTACCATGAAAGCATGGAAGGGGAGCGCGGAGGACGTTCCCGGCGGGACACCGCTTTCCACATCAAGTAAAACAGGAGGAAAGAACTATGAAAAAACTGCTCAGCATCCTTTTGGCGCTTGTACTGGCCACGGGCCTGTTCGCAGCGTGCTCGGGCTCCGGCTCGCAGGCGGCGGGAAGCACGGCCTCCGGCAGCGGCGCGGCCGCCGCGCCGGACGGGAAAAAGACAGACCTGCTGCTTTGGC
>OLKG01001706.1_pt1 | contig 14426 bp, 12 predicted proteins | sample 1603371 | NCBI WGS metagenome assembly OLKG01 (sample SAMN04168657, study PRJEB22393) | human gut metagenome | biome: human gut microbiome; feature: stool | host: Homo sapiens | collected 2014-03-20 | reverse complement strand
TCCGCTTCAGTTTCCTTTCTTGCATCTTTTCTTTTGCTTCTTCCACCGGGGCTGTATTTGATCATTAGTGTGTGCATCGGTTTATTGACCTAGCTTATGGCGGAACCACTTTGCAGCATCCTCGTTGTGGACACCCCCCACCCTCGCTATGAAAATGCTACGTCTGATACGGCTGTGTATTCCGTAGATGTTTTGAGCCCGGCCAGCGGTTCCGCTGTCCGGGCTCTCTCTTTGGTACAAACAGCAGGAGCGCCGCCCAAATGGGCGGCGCTCCTGTTTACTTTATAAATGCTCGCCCTTAGCGGGGGTTCTTGATGGCGGCCTGTCCAGCGGCCCACCTGTAGGGGCGATTTTTTCAGAGGAAATATTGCTTAAAGTATCACTCCGAACCGTTTCCTCTATCGACACGGAAGCTTTATTTTTTCTGCCTTTAATGCTACATTCAACAGCATTGTGCTCCCCTGACAGCAGGTTTAGCTCCCACCGAAAATGGTCGTTCGTGATTGGAATAACTCGGTCTACCACTTTGTCCAGTAGCATCTCATCCAGCTTGGGCTGTGTAAAATCAATGAGGCAGTTCAGCGTGTCTCTGATCTTTTCAACATTCAATACAGGTTGCTTTTGAACAGGTATGGTAGTTCTTTGACTCTCTATTGCTTGAAGCTGCTCGGCAATCTCAGACTTTTGGCTCATAAATTCTTCTTTTGAGAGTTCTCCATCCGCTCTCATTTCGATTAGATTTTGCAGCCGAGTTTTCAGCTTTTGAGCACGTGCCTCTAGTCTCTTATGCTCTTGATGCTCCTCTTGATGTGATTCCTTCCCACACTGAGCAAGTATCTTGCATACCTCTATGACTGCGGCCCGGCGGTCTATCCATACATTTTCCAGAACCGTCTTTGCCATAAGATCCAGTTTCCAATCGCAGATAGAGCGGATTTGGCAGGTGTGCTCATCTGTCAATCCATTGTCCATCATATATTGCAAAGACGCCCCATTTCGATGGCTGTAGCATTGGTATCCGTAGACCTCTTTCCCATCCCTTTTATTCGTTCTCCAGTGAAACCGCTGGAATGAGCACCCACATGAGCACCGCAGCTTTTTAGACCATAAAAATTTCGATGGGTTACGACCGAACTTACGTGTACCTCCACCTAACTGCGGCATAGACTGAATTCTACTTTCACGAATTTCCGCGCAACGATTCCAATCCTCCTCTGAGATAATCGCTGGGAAGTCGCCTTTGATAAGCGTGTGCTGACTGGTATCATGGTTTGTGATGCGCCGATGCTCCAAGAAATCCACCGTCACAGATTTATTGTAACCGATGTAGCCCTTATATGTTGCATTTTTTAGAATGCGCCCCACCTTGCTACAATCCCACTTTACTTCACCACGTCCGTTCTGGCAACCACGTCTCGTCAATTCATTGACTATCGCCTTTTCGCCATATCCATCCAAGTACATGGAATAAATCAGTCTAATGATTTCTGCCTGTGGCTCATTGATGACGTAGGTACTTCCTACCCGGTCATATCCTATAATATTCCCTGTACCATACAAGACCCCATTTTGACGGCTGATGGCCTGCCCGGCCAGCACTCGTTCGGAGATTTTGCGACTCTCCTCCTGGGCCAGCGTCGCCATGATGGTGAGGCGAAGCTCCCCGTCTCCATCCAGAGTCCAAATATTATCCTCTACAAAATATACTTCTATGTCGAGCTTCTTTAGTTCACGTACAGATACCAGTGCATCAACGGTATTGCGTGCAAAACGACACACTTCACGGGTCACAATTAGGTCAAATTTTCCTTGTCTTGCGTCCTCCAGCATCTTCATGAAAGCAGGACGCTTTTTTGCTAGTGTACCTGTAATTCCTTCATCAATGTATCGGTCTACCACTGTCCAGTTGGGATGATATCGCTCCTGGTCATCATACCATTGCATCTGATTTTTTAGAGCTGCAAGCTGGGCCTCATGTTCCGTAGAGACTCTCCCATAGAAAACCATTTTTCGCGGCCGGTTGCGGTCTAGCGTCTTGAATACTGATTTCATATCAGTCACCTCCAATGCAAAGAATAATCTTCTCTTGGAGATTTGTTAAGGATGCCGATCTGCCTCTGCGATTTGCAGGGCTTCCTTATAGACGCTACGCGGGATCTCGCCTTTTTCATATAAAACGTGAATTAAGCAAACTGCCATTTTATGGTGAAAACGCGTCTGTTCCAACGAGGCACCTCCCATAAATTCCTGTATCAATAAAACAGCCGCGCCAGAACTGTCGGGCCGTTATAACACGCGGCGTACTCTGGCGCGGCTGTCTCCGTGCTTGTTTATATCAATTCACCGTATTTGCCACGCGCCCCCGGTGACGGGGATATTGCAGGCCGCCCTTGGCAGGGCTGTCAAAACTCCGCAGCGTCGCTCTGGGCGTGCGCCGCAGGGTTCCCCCTCTGACGTGGGAGGTCGTTACGAAAGTCTCATTATGCCCCCACGCTGTCGTCGCGCCCGGTGTGCCATGCCGGGTCTAAGGACTGCGTAGATCGCTCGGCCAGCTTGTCCATCACCCCCCAAAGCTGGCTGTCATGGCGGCGCTCCTTACGTCGCTGTTCACGCGGGGTTGTGCCTGCAATACCGTGTATTCACTTGTAGAAGGAAATGAGGAAAGTATGTCCTTCACTAAGCACGTAAAAACACCCCATTTGTTAAGTCATTTCGAGCATCTTTTCGACTTTTTTTCTTGCAGCGCGAAGGGCAAGAGATATTCCGGCCTTTGAGACCCCTTCAATCGCTGCAATTTCAGTAACACTTTTGCCTTCGGCGTAGTGCATCCACAGGCGGCGGAACTGTGTCGTGCTCAAACAGCTTTTGATCTTTGCCATGAGCACAGCACAGTTTGCCTCCTGGCCTGCCTGCTCAATATCTCTCAGCAGTAACTCCTCTGCGGATGGCTCCATAGAATCTATCCGCTCATCCAGTGGCAGGCAGTTATCATAGAAACCGCGTCCGGCCTTATCCATCTGATGGTAGTTCCGGTCAGACCATTCCTTCCACTTCAGAAAGTCCGCCTCAGAGGAGAAGTCTGCACGGGTCAAGTAAATATGTACGTCTGTCACGCTCTTGCACACGATGGAATCAGGGTGCCTTTTATTCAATGCGTAGTCGCTTTTTCGGTCAAACATGGTAGCTCCCTCCAAACAATTTATATGGCTCAGATAAATTGATTTGGGAGGAGAGCGGCACCCAGGGGTGCCTGATTGCCTACAATTTCTTCCTCACATCACAAGACGCTTGTTCTCTCCAAACACAAATAAGGTCGGTGATAAAGTGTCCTTCATCGCTGACCTTGCTGTGAAGCACAATACCCCCATTTATTTACTTTAGGAGAGCACAAAAATATTTCAGGTATCTATGCTTGTTGATGTACTGTTTTGCAAATAATTCATTTGTATTACTTTATTTTATGCCGAAATAATAACCATTAGAATATTTGTAATGCAAATACTCTAATGGAGGGCGTTGCCGTGAAAGAGAAGAAATCGCTTCATGTCGAAATGGGTCAGCGTATCAGGAACCGACGTAAGGAATTGAAGTGGTCACGTGAAACGTTGTCTGAAAAAACAGATGTCAGCGCCCGATTCTTAGCCTGTGTAGAGAATGGGCAAAGCGGCCTTTCCCTTGAATCACTTGGAAGGATGTCCTGTGCACTGGGCGTCTCTACTGATTTCCTCCTATTTGGTAGCGGAACTGCACCAATTCCAAACGACTTAGCAGATGCTCTTGCATCTATTCCTCCAGACTATCACGACCTGTTAGTCAAGCAGGTACGTCTCTTTTCCGATATTATCAAATGATGGATTTGCATTTCAGTCAACTATTCAGTACAATAAGGATACTATTACCACAAAGAAGGAGGGGGGCCTATGAATCAAGCTGATGAGGCATGGGTACAGGAACTCTATAGATATAACGCACCCAAACTGTATAAAGTAGTTCTTCGGCGTTTAGAGGATGCAGAGGCGGCACAGGATATTGTGCAGGAGGCATTTCTGGCACTAATTGAGAAAATTGAGCTTGTGAAGTGTCACCCCAATCCTGTTGGGTGGCTGATGAAGGCAGTCCACTTTTTGATTCTACAAACAATTAGTACTAATCAGAACCGTGTGGATCACGAAGTCGAAATAATTGACCAGCTAGAACATCTGACTGCTCCGCCCGTCCAAATTCTTTCCCTCCGGGACATGCTCCCACCCGGCCTTACCCAACGAGAACAAGATCTCCTTGTTTGGTTTTTCGAGGATGGGTTGACCTACGAAGAACTATCTGCCCGGCTCAAAATTCCTATCTTAACCTGCCGGACTCAAATGTTTCGTGCAAAAAAGCACTATAAAAAACTATCAGAAAAAGAAAAAGATTTTTCAGAATTGATGTAATGTTTTGACTCTTTTTTCTGGTATTTCTATGAAGGAGGTGTCACGATGCCTGAGAAGAAACGTACTCCGCATCAATCAAGAGAGGAAATGAGGGGCGTCTCTCAATCCAAATGGCATCTCCATGATAAATCAGCAGAGGAATTGTTGACTGAGTTAGAGGCCAAACTGGACAGCATGACCGACCAGACCTACGATGAAGAGCTGGTTGATGCTTATTTGGAAGCCCTGGATGAAAAGGCCCCTCTCCCAAAACAGTTTGATGTTGAATCATCATGGAATCAGTTCCGTTCCAAGCACTCAATTCTGTTTGATGCAGATGATATTTTACCTAATCCAAAGCACTCTAGGTCCTTTTCTCACAAGTTCCGTTTTCGCAAAGCCATTCCCCAACTTGTCGCCGCAGCCGCCATTGTCGGGGTTCTCGGTATGTTCGGTGCCCAGGCCGCAGGTATCGACGTGTTTGGTGCACTCGGTCGTTGGACCGAGGAAACCTTTCACTTTGTTGCTCCAAAAGCTTCTGCGGCTCCCACTTACCACACAGTCTCAAATGGAGATGGATTCTACGAGCTGGAACAATACTCCACGCTTCAGGATGCCTTTGATGCTTACTCCATTTCTGATCCGTTAGCCCCGTCTTGGATACCCGAGGGGTACACACTGGACTATGTGGAAGTCAGTCCCTCAGACACAGAAATCATATTTAGTGCGTCTTATAGTAAGGAGCAGAACACCCTTTCTTTTCTGTATTCCTATCGGAAGGATGGTACCTTTACCTCATCCACCTTTGAAAAGGACGGCTCCTCTGTCGTTGAGTATATTCAAAATGGTATTACTCACTATATTATGTCAAATCTGAGTGTGCAGTTGTCTGCTTGGGTAAATGGTAACTGTGAATGCTCCATTACGGGACCAATAAGTGAAAAAGAAATGATCGCAATTATTGACTCCATCTATGCTTAGGGGAGGAACAGTCAACTATGAAAAAATCTCTGCGTTGCATCTGTGCGGCACTTTTTATGCTGGCCTTCTGCACAGGTTTTGTTATCCATGCTTCGGCGGTTGAGCGGGCAAGCCTCTATCTTACAAGGTATTCGGCCACAGTGTCCGCAAGTAACAACGGAGCTATTGAAATGTCGATTTTTGTCGTTGCAAATAAAAGTGTATCAGAGCTGGGTGCCAGCTATATTTTGTTAGAGGAGTCCGACGATGGCGGAAAGACTTGGAGCACGGCCAGAGAATATGAAGGCCAAAGCTGGATGACCGCCGAAAATCGCTCCACCTACAGCAGAACCCTCTCATATCCGGGGACCATCGGGCACCAATATCGTGTGACAGCCGAAGTTTTTGCCAAAGATGCAAATGGCGGTGACAGTCGTACCACTCCCACCTCCCCTGTAGTTACTGCGAAAAGATAGCTCAAAAATATTGGCGGCATTAAGCCGCCAATATTTTTATTTTGGTGAAATATTTTAGGAAGCATTTCTGGTATTAAAATAGAGGGAGCTTTAATGAGCGACCGCTGGAATGCAAGAGCATGATGGAAGAATGGGGGTATACAGGAAAGCATTAAATATGGTTAGCAAACCGAAAATAATTAGGCCTTAGTATGGTGATTATTATGAAAAAGTGTATCATCGCATCTATCCTCGCTTTAATGCTATCTTTAACAACATTTGCCCAAGCGACCGCTTTACCAGAAACTAAGATAAATGATTGGGCTGTCCCTGATGTCGGAAGGGCAGCGCGACTCGGACTTCTAACAGATACCCTTGGAACTGATTACACGAGGGACATTACACGCCTCCAATTTTCGGAACTCGTTGTCAACTGTGTGGAAAAGGCCACAGGTGACACCATTGATGGAAGTTCCGTAAAATTCACAGATACTACAAGTATCGCAGCGCAGAAGTCGGCTGTAGTCGGAATCGTTAAAGGAACTGGAGATGGAACAAGCTTCTCTCCAAACCGCTTAATTACCAGAGAAGAAGTTGCAACAATGCTCTATCGTGCAATCCAATACACAAATCCAAATAATAATCTAGACACTGCTTCTCTTACAAAGTTTTCCGACAATGCACAAGTATCTAACTGGGCTAAGGATGCTATGAGTTCCATGGTTGGCTGTGGAATTATTAACGGCACTTCTGACAACACTCTTGCACCTAAAGCCAATGTGAGCATTGAGCAGGCTGCAATACTTATTTACCGCCTATATGGACAGTCCATTCTAAAGGATATAACCCCTCTGGCCGAGGCATTTGTATCTGACCAGAAAGCCATAATCACAAAACTCCAAGGGGCTTATACTAGTACCCCGAGTACATTCAGTGATTCACGTATCGATTCTATTCAGATGGCAGAAGTGTTCCAAGAAAATGGAACCACCTATATTCTGTATTCACTAAAATATAGTGTAAAAGCCGACAATCCTGAGGCAGTTATTGTGTTTGAAGATACATTGAAGGACGGCTGGTTGGTTATAAACGCGGTTACCACGTATGTTGTCCAAATGGATGGCGGCAAATTCACATCTTTAGGCGGATACACAACCGAGTTTTCAGCTGACGGAAACAAAGAAATGTATAAAATTGACTTTGAGAACTGGCTGGCGGAAAACATTCTTAATTGACCATACTCAAAGCAGGCATTCAGCAGATGCTTTTGACCTTGTCATCATGAACCTAGGTTACAGCAAACCATAGACACAGAAAATGTCACGAGATTCAGGGGGCAGGAGACGCTGTGTAAAGGGGGGATAGTGTTCTGAATAGATACTGCTACTCTGCCGGAAACACTCAATTTACAGAAGGAGGTATACTTATGAAGAGGCTACTTTGTTGCATTATGGCCCTTACAATGATTGGGTCAGCAACCGCTTTTGCGGCTGAACCTGTTGACAATTCCGCCATTGCAGAGAAGGCCCTGTCTGAGGTCACCGCTCTCTATGAAGATCTCTATACCATCACCAACGCGGAAGCTGAAGTCCAAAATTCAACCTATGATGATATGGGCAATATCATTGTTGACGTTGTTGTATCCTTTGACCGTACACTCAAGGCTACCTGTGCTGAGGATATGCCGTATATCCAGGGCCTTGAGATTGCATTGACGGAGTTGACAGATCCAGATGAAATCAGCGCAGCCAGTGCCTATATTGATGCGAAAAAAGCGGATCTGGAAGACAACTATATCGGGGTAGCTCAGGATACTTACATTGAGCTTCAAGTAACAGTCCCTATAGCAACAGCCCGCTCAAATGCAGCACAGGCCATCGGGATTGATAACATCGAATATGTCGGTATGAATGAGAATGTTCCTGCAAAGGAACTTGCTCCTGACAGCAATCAGGCTATGATGGAATCCGGCCAAGCCGCTATTCTGAATATTACCGAGAGAATGGCTACTCCTAGTACTCGGGCCTCAACCATCAACTCTGTAATCAAAAATTATGATCGTGTCCGCGCACGTGACTATGCACGCGACTGGTCATGCACGAACGGTTCCTTGTATGATCATGCTACATGCCACAATCCAGAGTATACATTTTATGCGTCAAATGATTGCACAAATTTTGTCTCTCAATGCCTCGTTTATGGTGGGCTTCCTACAGACAGTAAATGGAAGCCATATACTGAGCCCTGGAAAACAACAGGCAATGCTGGGAATGGCATCCGCCAGTATTTGACCAACAATGGCCTTTTCTTCCACAGTACCAACGAAAAAGAAGCCTTTGCCGGAAGCATCATTAACTGGCTGAATAGTGATGGTACGAACGCCGGCCATGTCGGTCTTGTGGATCAGAATGATACCGCTACGATGACCTTCTGCGCTCATACTCGTTGCCGTAGAAGTTGTCCTTGGACTGGAGAGAAGGTTGATTTTTACATTCCCTATTGGGATTCCTATGAAGGTGACTGGACTAAGTGACGAATCCGCCAATTCGATGTATCATTTCGACATTTCTAATTGATAGTGGCAAGCAATGCCTGTGTTAATACACGCGCCCGTCTGCTTGTTGTGGGCAGCACCCCCAAGCCCCCTTGAACAGCTCTGTACCGGAGCTGGCTACGCGTCCTGCGGACGCTAAAGAGCACGGTCAGCTCACCGCTGGCTGTGCTCTTTTTCCTGCGCGATGCCGCGCCCGGTGTCCTGCAAAACGCGGTCCACATTGGCCTTGACGGTCAGCAGCTCCCGCGCCTCGTCGCGGGCCTTGCGCAGCTCTGCGTAGGCCTCCTTTTTCTCCGCCAGCAGCGCGGCGTACTCGGCCTGCAAGGCTTTCATCTTTGGCAGCTTCTTGACGTTCAGCTGATCAAATGCCTGCTTTGCCGCCTGATGGAGCAGGATGTCGGCCTCGTGCTCAGAACGGAACTTTGGGGAGTAGCCAGCCTTACGGTAGGCGGCATAGGTGTCGCGGGTCTTGGCGTAGTTGACGATGTGGGTTCGCAGCACGGCGATCTCCGCCATACGCTTCTCCGCCGCCTTGATTTTCTCGGACAGCTCGTTGCGCCGTGCCGTGGCTGCCACCGTCTTTTCCGCCAGCACCTTGTAATCCAGAAGGCCATGATCGTTGAGATAGTTCAGGGTCTGCGCCATCTGTTTCAGGTTAAAAACCTTGGCCCAGCGCGCATACCCAGCGCCTTTCCCAGCCTGTAATTTTGCCTGAATGTCCACCAGCAGATTGACCTTGGGCGGCTCCGGCTGCACGATGGATTTCTTACGGGGCGTATGCTGTTTTTCTCCGGCCAGTACCGCACGGATTTCTGCTTCACTGTACCCGGCCCCCAGCTTGTCATCCATACGGGCTACATTCTTCCAGCCGGGAGCTTTAAGGCGGATTGCTTTCCCGCGCCGAGATACCTCGCAGCCCATCTCGGAAAGCAGTTGCAGAAGTGTGTCAAAGTCTGCTGGCTTTTGCTCCAGCGCCCGGTCAATCATCACCCGTAGCTGTTCCCGATGGGAGGGCTTGGCTTGTTCGCCCAGCCACTTGTTGTAGCTTTTTCCGTGGGGCTTGGGGTTCTCCACAATGGACAATCCGTTCTCGATACAGATGGTATCGCTCAAGCGCCGGACGGCTCTGGTGCTGCCCCAAAAGTTGCGGAATTTTCGGTCACAATCCGCATTGACCGCCGACCAGATAATGTGATTATGAATGTGCGACTTGTCTATGTGAGTGCAGACCACAAAGGCATGATTGCCTTTAGTAAAACGCTTTGCAAATTCTACGCCCAGCCGGTTTGCTTCTTCCTGGGTAATCTCACCAGGGCGGAAGGACTGGCGCACATGATAGGCAATCACATCATCTGTACCACGCACTCGTCCGGTAGCGGCAATGTACTGCCGCTTTGCCAGAAGGAACTCCGCATCCGCAGTCCGGCTGTCACACGCATAGCCGGTAATGAGCCTGCCGTTATCTGTTTTCTTTGGATTGGCCACATAGTCGATGATGTCACTGATTGCCCGACTCTCTGTGCGGCCTTTGCCGACATGAAGCGGCATGATTCTTGTAGTTGCCATAATAGAAGGTCCTCCTCTCATAAATATTTTTGTTTTCGCTGAACTCTTTGCTTCTATCGTTGCAATAACTTTCTCCGCTGGGTATAATAAAAAAGAATATTCTACAACCTCAAAGGAGGGATTTCTATGATAGAACAGCTCATTGCTGAAGCAACCGAATGTGATTTCAAAGTTGCTCTCGAAACAAAAAAGCCAAAAAGCTGGTTAAAAAGTGTCAGTGCCTTTTCCAATGGAATCGGCGGCACTCTGTTTTTCGGAGTCTCCGATGACCGGGAGCCTATCGGCTTGTCCGATGTTCAAAAGGATGCTGAAGCGATCAGCCGCTTAATCAAAGAACGTATCACACCATTACCTCAGTTTATCTTAAAACCATTACAGGAAGATGGTAAAAATCTATTAGCTCTGGAGGTTTCTCCCGGCCGCAGCACCCCATATTATTACAAGGCAGACGGAGTGATGGAAGCATATATCCGTGTTGGAAATGAAAGCGTAATTGCCCCGGATTACATTGTAAATGAACTGATCTTAAAGGGAACCAATCAGTCCTTTGACACCTTAACAACAGAAGCTGTGAAAAAGGATTACAGCTTCACACTCCTGGAGGCAACCTATCTGGAACGAACCGGCCTCCGCTTTGAGCCATCCGATTATGTTTCCTTCGGTTTGGCTGACAAAAATGGGGTCTTGACCAATGCCGGAAAGCTCATGACCGATCAGCACACAGTTTATAACTCCCGTATGTTCTGTACCCGGTGGAATGGCTTGGAAAAAGGCTCTATCTTTGATGATGCACTGGACGATAAAGAATACGAAGGGAATCTGATTTATCTACTGAAAAGCGGCAGTGAATTTATTCGCAATAATTCCAAAGTCCGTTTTGTCAAAGAGGCACAGTATCGTGTAGACAAGCCGGATTATGCTGAACGAGCTGTGACAGAGGCTCTTGTTAATGCGCTTATCCATCGTGATTATATTGTACTTGGCAGCGAAATCCATATTGATATGTTTGATGATCGGGTGGAAATCACATCTCCGGGCGGTATGTTTGGCGGCGGCTCAATTCAGGAATACGATATTTACAGTATCCGTTCGATGCGACGAAACCCTGTGATTGCTGACCTGTTCCACCGCATGAAGTACATGGAACGCCGTGGAAGTGGCCTACGCAAAATCGTCAGTGAAACCGAAAAGCTGCCTGGATACACAGAGGCATATAAGCCCGAATTTTCCTCAACAGCGACAGATTTCAGAGTCATCTTGAAAAATGTAAACTACAACTTAGAGGGTGACGCCCACCAAGTTATCCACCAAGTTACCCACCAAGTTATTGAACTATCAACGGTATCCAAACAGATTTTGGCTTTTTGCACAACATCAAAATCAAAGAAAGAGCTTGCAGCATTTTGCGGCTTCAAAGATTTAAGAAACTTCATTTTGAATAAACAAAGGAGCAGGGCATTGGGTAGCATCCCCATTGTCCTGCTTCTTTGTTTATTCTGTATAGATGTTCCCATTCTCATCCGTCCAGGTGCCGTCACCATTGTCTGTGTATCCGACCCCATCTGCGTCACAATAGTAATAATCTCCGTTTGTTGTTTCTTTTACAGTAACGGTACCGTTACTGCCCTGGAGTTCATGCTGTTCCAGTTGGTTTCCGGAATAATAATCTTCGTCATTCCAGGTACGATATGAATTGCCATTAGCATCTGCCCAGTTTCCATCTCCCTGATAACTGTATCGGCTCCCATAATAATCAGAATAGGTCCCATCTCCGTTATCGTAAAGAACTCTGGATTCTTCATCTCCTCCACCCGGTGCTACAATTGATGCTACACCGGAAGTAGTAGTGAATCCACTGGTATATGGTACGCCTGCTGGCAGATTTTCATAAGATGAAACAGACCCGTTGTTGTCAGAGGTAATTCCATCATCGGTCGTTTCACTTACCTGTCCGCTGTTTTCCATGGCAGGTTCATCATTTGTTTCCGCATCCGCTTTTTCCTCTTCGTCTACAGAATCCTCTGTATCTGTATTCTCTGTCACTCCTCCTTCGTCCTGTGTTTCAGCAGCTTTCTGCATAGTTACCATTTCAGAAAACGGTGCATAATCCGGTACATTATTTTTCTCTGGATCTGCATTTTTTTCAATACCAGACTTCTCCGTCTCTACTGAAACTGTATCTGTCCCGGCAGAGACATTAAATACCAGATTACCGCCTGCAAGCAGCAGCGTCACAAGAATTCCCGGAAGAATTCCTTTGCGGAGTTTCCGAATGTTCACCATATACAGAATCCGATCTTTAAACACCATTTCGCTGTCATTAAGACTTGCTGTCACATATGGAATCTGATTTTCCATGGCCACTGTCCTGAGAAGCAGCTGTCGATATAATTTATGTTCCTTTTTATTAACTCTGCGAACAACCGCTGTATCACACAGATTTTCAATATCCTTATCCGCTTCTTTCAGCATGATAAGAAGAAAGGGATTGAACCAGTATATCGATGCACAGATTCGAAGGAGCATCTTATACCAGAGATCCCGATGGCAATAATGTGTAAGTTCATGGTAAAAGATAAGTTTTCTTTCTTCTGCTGAATACCCGGTTGCTGGTAGATACAATTTTGTATGTAAAAGTCCTGCAAGAAGCGGTGTGGTAAGACCTGCGTTTTGCCTGAGCTCCGGTATTCTGCGTACGTGCTTCTTTTGACACGCTGCACGGTACATCTGAATACTCACCGTATCACTTACCTGTAGACTCATCCGTTCCAGATTCCTTATAGAAAAATAATATGCCAGCAATTCTCCTGTCAGTTTAAGTACCGCTACGCTCAGCCAGACAACAGCAAAAATCACAGCCACAATTCCCAGCCATTTATCTGATTCGTACCTGACAGTTCTCTTTTGTTCCGGGATTTCTGTCAGATTTTTCATGTCATTGCTCGCAGATGATACGGTTTCTGTTATCTTCTGACTTTCCTCTGGTCTGACTGCGTAATCCGTTATCTTCGAGTTTTGCGTATTCTGTTGACTGCTTCTAAGTACTTTGAAATCCACCAGTGCCAGATTCGCCGGAAGGCGCACCGGAACACAAAGGCTTATCGTAATCAACAGCCAGATAAAGTACTTCCATCTCGCTGATACACGTCCTTTAAACAGAGTCGCAAGCACTTTTACCAGTAAAATTACTATTGCTGCAATAATATTCAGTTTCAGAATGTGTAGAATGAAAACCTCCATAATTCGCTATTCCTCCCTGTCCTCCAGGTTCTTAAGAAATTCACTGAGATCCTGGACTTCTTCCGAGCTGATCTTCTTTCCATGATAAAGTGAAGTTACAAACTTTTTTAGTGAATTCCCATAAAGTTTCTCAAGAACACTCTGGCTTTCATGTGCCTGATAATCTGACTGCGAAACCAAGGGTGTATACAGATTCATTTTTCCCTGTTTCGTCACTTCCACGAAATTTTTGTTTTCCAATCTGGTCAGCAATGACAAAATTGTTGTTGATGCAAGCTTTTTCTTCATATTGATCACTTTCTCAATCTCCGGTCTGGTCATTGGCGGAGTATTATTCCAAAGAACGAGCATAATATCCAGCTCTGATTCCGGAAGTCTCTGGTAAGTTTTTTTCACTTTTTCATACCTCCTGTTACATATTTTCTACAAATGTAGGAATAATTCTATTTTACCACGGTTCACGGAAATGGCAAGGGCTTTTGCACAATTCGCAAATGTCCTTGCCATTCCTGCAGCTACTAACCACTATCAGTCTATTTCTGTATAACTGTTGCCATTTTCATCACTCCATGTCCCGTCTCCGTTGTCCGTAAATCCTGTACCATTTTCGTCCTGGAAATAATAATCACCATTTGTAGTTTCCGTAACCGTCACAGTATTACCGTTTGCATCCTGAAGGTCATGCTGTTCCAACGTATGTCCCAGATGATGAGTATCATCATTCAGAGCTGAGTAGGTATTTCCATTTTCGTCGGTATAAGTTTCATCCCCATTATCGGTATAGTTCATTCCATCATCTCCACGATATTCACAAGAATAATCTTTGTGAAGAATGTAATTAATCTCAATGGTATTTCCATCACTGTCAACTAATGTCATTGGGGAGGTAGTAAGGATATCTGAATCTCCTCCTGACTTCTGACTGGCAGTATCTGTAGTTGCCTTATCAGAATCATCAGAAGAATCATCTGTCTGGTTTTCGTTCTCCTGTCTGGTAAGCGAAGGATTTCCGGGATAAGAAATATATTCTACAAATTTTCTGACGTCACTGATGTCATCTGCATCTTTTGCATATCCCACTGCCATATACAGGCTATTTCCCTCTGAATAAATTGTCTGATAGCAGGCATCGTATGTGTCATTGCATTTGGCAATCCCTGTTTTGACATCCTCCAGCGAATATTTATAGATATTTACATAATCATTTCCGTTCGTATAGCTTGCATAGGTACCTTCAGTATC
>OLKG01001703.1_pt1 | contig 14511 bp, 9 predicted proteins | sample 1603371 | NCBI WGS metagenome assembly OLKG01 (sample SAMN04168657, study PRJEB22393) | human gut metagenome | biome: human gut microbiome; feature: stool | host: Homo sapiens | collected 2014-03-20 | reverse complement strand
TTGCTGCCAGTATCTTCTTGTTTTATGCCGGTATGGAAATGGGCGGTATCCACGTGAAAGACGTAGAAAACCCATCCAAGAATTATCCGAAAGCCGTATTTATCGGTGCGCTTATCACTGTTCTTATCTTCGTTTTGGGCACATTCGCATTGGGCGTTATCATCCCTGCCAAGGATATTAACTTAACTCAGAGTTTGCTCGTCGGTTTTGATAACTACTTCAAGTACATTCACGCTTCCTGGTTATCACCGATTATCGCCATCGCTCTTGCGTTTGGAGTTTTGGCCGGTGTGTTGACATGGGTTGCAGGTCCGTCAAAAGGTATCTTTGCCGTAGGTAAAGCTGGTTATATGCCTCCGTTCTTCCAGAAAACAAACAAACTGGGTGTACAGAAGAATATCTTGTTCGTACAGGGTATCGCTGTGACTGTATTGAGTTTGTTGTTCGTCGTTATGCCTTCCGTACAGAGTTTCTATCAGATTTTGTCGCAGTTGACAGTGATTCTTTATCTGATTATGTATCTGTTAATGTTCTCCGGAGCTATCGCACTGCGTTATAAGATGAAGAAATTGGATCGTCCGTTCCGTATCGGTAAGTCCGGTAACGGTTTGATGTGGTTCATTGGTGGTCTTGGTTTCTGTGGTTCACTGCTCGCTTTCATTTTGAGCTTCATTCCGCCCAGCCAGATTTCTACCGGTAGCAACACCGTTTGGTTCTCTGTATTGATTATCGGTGCAATCATTGTAGTCGTTGCTCCGTTCATCATCTACGCTGCCAAGAAACCGTCCTGGAAAGATCCGGATACTGACTTCGAACCGTTCCACTGGGAAGTTCAGCCTCAGACTGTTACTGCCGGTGTTACTGCCAACAGTGCAAATGCCGCTCGTCCGGTTTCTGCTTCAACATCGTCTGCAAGTCCGGCCAGTTCCGCTACTGCCAAGCCAGCAAGTACCCCAACTTCCGGTCCGGCAAGTGCAGGCTCTACCACCTCCGGTTCTGCTCCGGCAAGCAATCCGGCTTCTTCCGGTGGAAGTACCACTGCAAGCAACGGATCGCCTGATTCCGGAAATAAGGATGCGGGTGCACCCAAATCTTAAAAGCTAAACATATCGTTTACATAAATAATCCCACCTTGAACCAGTGAATGTTCAGGGTGGGATTATTCATATCTTATCAGTTGTTATTTCTGTCTTCGTGACCAAGGGCAATATAAACCAGAAAGTACTACCCTTGCCTACTTCCGATTCGACTCCGCATCTTCCCCCCAGATTATGAACGATTGTCTGCGAAAGCGTCAGCCCGAGTCCTGTTCCCTGCATCTCCCGGTCAAGTTTCGTAAAACGGGAGAATATCTTCTCCTGCTCCTCCTCCGGAATGCCGATACCGGTATCAGATACGTAAAAACAGACTTCATCCGTACCTTCCATATGACAGCCAAAACGGATTTCACCTGTCTTCGTAAATTTCATCGCATTATGGAGCAGATTAGTCAATACCTGAATAATACGCTGTTTCTCCGAATGCATCATAATCGGTTCCAGATGTGCCTCACAGACCAATGTCACCAAAGGGTTCTCGTTCAGCCTCATTCCGAAAAGCCCTTTCAGCTCCCTCAGCAAATCATTGGCATCAAACTCCGAATATACAAAGTTCAACACGCCGGCATCTATCTGCGAAAGATCAAAGATGTCATTTACCAGTCGCAATAACCGCTCATTATTTTCAGAGATTATATCGGTATACATCTTCTTTTCCTCCTCGCTGGTAGCCGTAGCCATCAGCCCTGAAAATCCGACAATGGCATTTAACGGAGTACGGACTTCGTGACTCATATTGGCGATAAAGGCAGACTTAAGTTTATCGGCAGAAATCGCATTTTCTCTTTCTACATCCAGCAGACGCTGCATATTTCGAAGTTCCGTCACATCATAGACTGTCAGCACCATACGTTCTTCACCGTTTATTTTCAGATAAGCGCCCGAAACAGAAACATCACAGGAAATAACCGTCTTTTCATCCGCACTTAAAAGTTTCATAGAGGCATCCAGTTTCTTAAAGTCCTGCTTTTCATAAAAAGCCTTGCTTATGGATGTACGTATACAGCACAATTTGCATTGTTCATGTTTTCCGCATTCGCCGGCTGCTATCGCATTTCTACAATGCAATAAATCTCCGACTTTTTTTCTCTCTCCCTGCGCAGGAGTCAAATGATTCAGTGTATAATAATTGGTATTGTGAACGATAAAGTCTCTGTCAATCAACAGATAGTAAACGTTTATATTCTGTAGTATAGAAGTCAACTCATTAGATTCACGCAACATTACAGATGCTTTCAAATTCATATTCTTCTTAACCGACTGATACTTAATCAGTACATAAATGAATGCAGCTAACGAAATAACCGTAATAAACTGTAATGCCATAATAATATATTCTATTGTTTGTAGTGTCCTGATCGTTTTGGCTCGTAAAAGTATAAAATATACTGAATAAATGATGCCACATTTGCATATTTATTCTCCCCCAAAAGAAAAGTTTTTTTTCTTTCCTCATAAGTAGACGAAAAATTCCCTCTAAGTTATTGCAGTATTAAAAAATATACTTATCTTTGCACCCGCAAACGAGAAAGGTGCCATAGCTCAGTTGGTAGAGCAAAGGACTGAAAATCCTTGTGTCCCCGGTTCGATTCCTGGTGGCACCACTATCGATTCGGTAATTTCTCAGAACCCATTGAAATTCAGTCATTTCAATGGGTTTTCTTTTATATTCCAATACGCAAATTCTAGTCGATTCGAGTATCTGGAAATGTCCCATTCGGTGGCTTTTTCAGAGTCCCTTAAAAAAACCACCGATTGCACTATATTTCACTCATTTACAATAATTTGCGCCAATCATTTTTAGGAGCAAAAACATACTTTTGCATACCTGCTTGAATGTAATGGAAATAGCGGAAAAAAAAAGCAAAAAAGATTCTTCCTTTACCGACAAATATAAGATGAAGGAAAACAAAGAGAATCTTAAAACTAAAAAAAACGGTGGTTTTTCAGACCATGTTTACAAAAAAGCCACCGATTTTAACTTTTTTACCGACTTCCAACTCATCTTTCAAGTTGACAGAATAACTAATTGTATTTACCAACTTAAAGAAAAAAGGTTATGAAACAAGGAACAATGAAGATTCTGTTTTTCGTTCTTAAAACGAAATTACTAAAAAATGGTGAAGCACCTATTCTAATGAGGATCACAATTAACGGTCAATACGAAGAAACACGAATCCAAAGAAGCGTTCCTCTCAAACTGTGGAACGCAGCCAAAGGATGTAGTAAAGGAAAAGACCGGGCTTCCAATGAACTCAACAGTTATTTATCTGAATTAGCCACGCGAGCATTGGAAAAATATAAGGAACTTATACTGGAGCAGGCAATATCCACTCCCTCCTTAATACTAAAACGTGTATTCGGCAAGGATACGGAAATGCGTACCCTGCTTGGAACAATACGACAAGAAATCAAGGAGATGGAGAAAGTTGTGAATATTGACTATGCACCAGTGACCATCAACCGTTACAAAAATGTACTGAAAAAACTCGAAAATTCCATTCCTACATTTTATGACAAAGAGGATATTACTTTCCACGAGCTCACTCCGGAATTCATAAAAGCCTTTGACCTGCATTTAAAAACAGAAGTCGGTTTGTGCCGCAATACTATTGTACGATATATGAAATGTTTCAAGAAAATCACAAATATGGCACTGGCAAAAGGTTGGATGAAGAAAGATGCGTTTTATGGATACAAAATGGAGCAGGATGAAACCGATCCTGTATTCCTCACATATGACGAATTACAGACCGTTATGAATAAGGAATTCACTATACCCCGATTAGTACTGGTACGAGATATTTTCATTTTCGCCTGCTTCACCGGTCTAGCATTTGCCGATGTATCCACGCTCAAAAAAGAAGATCTGGTGCAGGACAATAATGGAGACTGGTGGATCAGAAAAGGGAGAATCAAACTAATGCATCGGCATAAAGCATCTTCCATCTGTAACATACCTCTACTTCCCGTTCCGCTTGCCATACTAAAGAAGTATGAAAATAATCCTGTTTGCATCAAAAAAGGATGTTGTCTCCCAGTTCCCTGCAACCAAAAAATGAACAGCTATCTCAAAGAAATAGCAGATTTCTGCGGAATTAAGAAAAATATCACCACTCACGCTGGTCGGCATACATTCGGGACTACCATTACGCTCGCCAATAATGTACCCCTACAAGACGTATCAGTTATGCTTGGACATGCTTCCACACGAATGACCCAACATTATGCCCGAGTCATGAATGCCAGTCTAAAAAAATCCATGCTCAATGTCAAGAAACGATTAACACAATAAATTATCTACGGCATGTTATTATAAGAGTTCGAAAGGGTATACTTTTCAAACTCTTATAACTCTGATCCATACGAAACTATCGGAACTAAAAACAGTATATAGTATCCCGTAAGTTGTATTTTCTCAATCTTCTTCAATTTTGCACCTAAATAGATTCTATGTGTTTCCAATAAGATTTACCTTATTACAACATGATAAAGATAGTTATTCTATATTGGATAATCAAGTAAAGAATATATTATTAAACTCACCTGAAACCACATTTTCATTCAAGAAATCAACTACTTTGATAAATTCATCAGGAAAAAACGGCAATATATTTCATCTAACAAACATAGCAACACACATTACTCATCTTCATTCTTATCTTCCGATATTACCTTAAGTAATTCCCCAAAATCCGCATCAGCCATTTCGTGTGATGTCAACCGCTCTTCATCATTTTTCTTCTTCAATGCAACTCTCTCTATTATTCTCATAGGTTGTATAACAAGAGCCTCATTTTCGGGCTGAAACTGGTATGCCGCTGAAAGGTCTTTCATAATGAAGTTCATTTCACCAATTCTAAGAACCTTTTCACCCAGCACATAGTAGAACATCACGTAACCATTACGCTTTAAATAATCATTCAATATATCTCTCCGTACGAAAAGACCATTAATGCAATTACCATGCCCTGTATTTAAAGCCGCCACGCTACCGTCTGTAGCCTTTATCACGCCTCTTATCTCTGAACAATAAAGCCCCATCTGGTCCATCATTTCTGCACAAGGCATATATACAGTACTCAGAAACTCATTTTCTCTACCTATTCCTTCCCAGTCTTCTTGCAGTTGTGCTTCATACGACAACTGCATATCGCAAGGACAATCATGCGAACGAGACCACACTTCATGTTCGATTGACGACTTATACACATCAGCCCAGGGATAATCATTCCATAGGAATTCTATCATACCACGACGCTCTGGCATCCATCGTCCATAAAAATTCTGATTCTTTGCCCAATCAGCAAACTTCTCAGCATCTTCTTGTTTCACAAAACCCGCATTGCTAAACAAAAATGTCTCTTTCTCATCTTCTTTGGAGGTATCATAACCCATCAGCATCACATACTCTGGACCATCCTGAAGCTTAGCCATACATCTGAAGTCTGGTAAGTACTCATTCTTGTTTATCCAGTATTCTTCTTCCTTGCCTTTAATTGGCTGTATTTCTATTCCTATCAATCCCGCTTCAGGTTCGTACTTCTGTTCCACATCAAGTGTTGGGTCAAAACGAGATATTTCTGCAGTGTTCCACGGATAGGGGTTAGATATCAAATCTTTCTCCTCTGCTTCGTCGCTGTAGTAGTATTGTTCTTTCGAAGTACGACAAGCATCCATCATACGGGCATTCACCCTATGCCATGCCAACCATTGGAACTTTTTTCCTATTCTTTCCTGATTATTATGCGATCTGTCAGGCGAGTACTTCCCATTATCCAGATAACCTAACTTGTCATTCCAATCAAACACCTTCATAATATAATAGGCCATTTCTGCCATAATATTATGAAGAAGAATACCTTGGTACTTTCCACCTTCTGTTAATAGGAAATAATCATTGCTGAAATGTCTGTTGTTAGTTCCAATGATATAACGATTAAAATCCTCTAAACTGAACAGAGAGTTATACATCTTGATTGACCCCTGTTGCAGGCCAAAATAACCTTGCGTTATATGATGGTATTCAGGAATGGCACTTTCATCTATAGGTTGTGGCTTGAATGGTGTCCTGATGCATTTCCAATAGTCACATGCTTCATCCAGATAGTATGCTCGCTCTATAATTTTCAATGTCCATTGACGAACTATTAAATCTTGTGGCACTGTCTCCTCATGCTCATAATAGAGATGAAATATGCAGCATGCAATAGCAGAGGTCAGTTCTTTATCCCGGGAAGGTAGCACTACACCGCAGACAGCACAATATAGTCCGCCTAACACATATGGGTCATTGACATTCTCAAACAATCTTATCAGCCATAAAATTAGCGTCTGATGTATCTGGAGGATCTTTCTGAGCTTCCTGATGATAATCGCTCTGAACTTGGGGTGCGAAGAACTGAGCATCCATGTAATGCATATCAGATATTCCCTCTCGCCATCACTCACCTCTAATGTATAATCTTGTTCCAGAGGCACCTCTCCTATATATTTATCGCCATACATTTCGTACATCTGGTTGACATAGCGTGTCCACATCAGGTCTCTGCGCCCCACTGTTGAGTAGGTTTTCAACTTCTCGTGTATCTGTAAAGCCTCATCCAATGTTACCTCACCAAATTTTTGTACAAGACGTAAGGGATTGACCTTATCGTTGTCAAGCCGCTGTAAAATTGATATAAGCTGTTGATCGGTTATATCCAACTCCATTAGGAAGTCATAATAGAGTTCATACAACGGACCTCCTTTCTGTATCAACCTCTCGTCATAAACTTCCAGTTTTTTATGATACCAACAGTCAAACAGAGCTTTGACTGCCGTCCTGAATTTCTCGGACGGCACTGTAGTATTCCGCTCCAAATACTTTCTCTCGTCATCTATCCACCGCAATAGTCCCTTCACATCCATCTTCGACTGCAACAGCTCACCTGCCTTGTAGTAGTCACCTAAGTTTTCATATTCAAACATCACTGCGGGTTCACCTGTATGTGAACGGTCATCTAAAAGCAGATTAGCTGTCAGGCACGCGTGCAACAGGTCTTTTTCCCACAGCCTGTACGGAGCCATGCGTTGTCCGTATTGGCGAGCTTTGCGCCGCGTTATAGGGTTAAAATGGTTATAAAAAACGCTATAGTTAGCCAACTTTGACAAATATTTATCTGCAATATTCAGTTCTGGGTCTTCATCCACCAGATCCGTCACCTTTTCATTCTTTTTGGTCACATACCTTTTGTACAGCATCTGCTTGTTGACGTGGCGTCTTTCATTTTCTGTTAGTGAATGGAAGGTCTCACAGAATATCTTTAGGAACAGTGGGTTCTTGAACGCTTCTATCCGATGGTTTCGGTAATGTTGATCAATACCATACTCTTCAAAGTAATCATCAATAGCTTTAGCCTTATTCACAAATCCCTCTATTATTTGTATGTGCCACTTCTTACTTTCCAAAAGGTCATTCATCTCTTTGTCGAAAGGTATCCTAACGGAAATAATGAGTCGAATATGGTCATAGTTTTCCAGTTCCACGCGTAATGCACCAAGATGATTATTCCAGTAGCTACATCCTAAACCTTCATTGATAGCATCTATCACTATCACAGCATAGCGACCACGGTTCTTCAACTCTTGATTGAAATCCGCGAAACTCATCTCCTGACAAACCATGTCTCGAATATAGCTGATAGCAGACTGGTAAGCTTGGAAGTCCGTTCCAAAGAAAAGATATATATTTGTCTTGGTCTGATTCTTTAGGGCATATTCACATAAACAATGTGTCTTGCCGGAGCCCGCTTTCCCTATCAAACAAAGGTTCTTTGTTTCAGTAAATCTAAGTCGCTCAAAATCTTCTTCTTTCAGTTCATAGACAATTTCATTCAGTTTCCTTACTTTGTCACTGTATCCTCCAGACCTGAAAGGATGCTCACTTTCTATATAATCATAGCAGCGTTTCAGAATGCTACAACCATTGGCCATCAACATATCAATATCCAAATCTAGCCATATTTTCAGCTTGTTTTGAATCATCTCTTTCATATGGTCAGGAAGTTTACTGATACATTCTGACAACGTCGCTGCCTTCTTAGCACTTTCTTCTAATTGCTGCTTATCCGAAATATTATCAAGTGTCTTTTCTAAGTCTCTATTCTCTTGATGCAACTTGGGCATATATCTGCCATGAACCGTAGCCACAGCATCTTTGCAAAGCTGATAGCTACGACCAATACCCATAGTGGTAATATCGTCTGTAACCCAGTCGATATCATAACGAATGCCTTTATTGTCAAGATGTTCTTTAGCCTTTGATACCGATAGGTAGCTCAGCGTCTCATTTATCTGAAGAACAATAATGCCTGTCACCCTGCCAGACATGCTGACCACGGGTGAACCAGACAAACCATCGAAATTGTGTAGAGTCAGTTTATCATCACGTATCAGGGTGCGGTTGTTCCATACACCCCCTTCTATCTCAAGTCGGTTTCTCACCTCCAAATCCACGAGATTACATCCCATAGCCATTTCTTGTGGATAGCCATATACACGAAGGGGCAAGTTCTTCACATACACGTCACACAATAAGGTCATATACTCTGTTGCATGATAGTCTGCTTCTGGTACTACGGTCAGCAATGCTAAATCAATAGCGTTTCCTGGAATTGACAGTTCTTCTCCCATACACAGCAGGGATTGTCCAGCCACATTGATATAAATAGCGGCAGGTGCCGCCACACTTTGGAAATGGGCTTTCACCACATGGCGAGCTGTTAGCAACTGTGTATCGCTGATAAAAAAGGCCGTTCCCTGCTCCGATTCGCAGTGTACAGGCACTACTAGTGTTTCTACTGTTTTACCATTCAAATAACTCATACTCTTGCTCAGTAATGATAGTTTCTACGCCTAATTCGCGTTTTACCTCCTCGTTTAACCCATTCATCTTTTCCGTAATTGTACACTGGCGGCTGAAAACTATCAGTTTTGCTTGATCATCTTTATGTTTTTCTGCTATTCTTCCAAACGTTCCCCATGCGGGATACTTTTCCCCCTTTCCTCCGGGTATGAAATATATATGTGAATTGATGCGGTCAAGCAAAGTTTTGCTGCTATTTCCATTACTTCCATGGTGTGACACTTTAATAGCATCACACTCCATAGGTTTTGCTTGGTCTTTGTATTTGTTGTCAATGGTTTCCTCAATAATATCGGCAAAAGCATCACCAAGCATCGCTATCCTATGTTCACCACATTCCAACATAAACGCTATAGACGAACAGTTGGTGTCAGAGTCATCGGCGCCCTCTTCCTTGGCTTGCTTCCTCACAAATGCCACATTATAGACAGGTTTATTCTTGGCAGAAATCTGCTTGCCTCCAAACTTATCTTGGTAGGCATCTACTAACCTTATCAGCAGTTCTTGTAATTCCTCAACATTCTCTATACTTTCATTCCAAGCCTGCATGAAATACTTATCAAAAGCTTCCTTGAATTTATTCTCAATAGCTTTTAGTGCTTCTTGCCTGGGGGCAAGAAAAACTATCTTTCCAAAACCTCCGGGTATATCAAAGTCTTCTGTATTAGACGTGATATATTCCGTTTTCCACACTCCTTTAAATTTCTCATTGCAAAGGATAGTTTGAGCAAGTGTTTTTCCTTGTGTTGCAGTGATTTCTCGGTAGTTGATAGCATCAAACTCTACGGGCAATGCCTTTTGTATTTGCTTTAGGATTGCTTTCTGCTGATCATTAAGTTCTATATATTCTGCACCTTTTGTCCGTTTATAACAGTTATACCATATTTCTCCTACAGTTAGACCTTCGTGCTTTTTTAGCATAGTAGCTATCCCTTGTATGTGGTCGCCATCTATGTGGGTGGCTATCAATAGATCTATATGATTGTGTAGTGCGTTTTGCAAGTATTCTTTCAAGGGTTCAGTGTAACTACCGCAATCTACCATAATCACATATTGCTCCCCTTCATTCTTTACAAGACGAATAATATTACAATCACCAATACCTGCATCAAATGAACGAAAATAGCATTTCATAATTCATCTTCTTTACATTTATTCTTTATCTTTTCTCCTATCGCTTTTCCATGTAATCCAACTGAGCCATTAGATCGACAAGTATTGGATTTCATCTTTTCAAGTATCAACTTGAAATCGTATACGATACATTCTGATATCAAAGTCTCTAATTCTATTTTCATATAGAAATCATATTTTTAAGTGCGAAGATAAAAAGAAACTAATAATGTGTAGATTTATCATCGTTATCCATAAAATAGCTACAAATTAGTTATAGCACAGACATTTAGATTCTCTATACTTCAAATAACTCCTACTCTTATTTATTTCCAAAAATAATGCATAAAAGCGACATATCAATGGATTTTATCATACAAAATCTAAAATCCATTTCATTCTACTTTTTATAAAAACGTCATCTCATAAATTTAATGACCATTCAACGATAGAAACATAACTGAAAGAAAACTCGAAAATCATTCTATAAATCCCCAAAGAACCTCTGTCTGCCTATCACCAACATATAAACAGTTATTTGAAAGAAATAGCCGATTTATACGAAATAAAAAAGCAGCTGAAGATACATATTGCCAAACACAACATTTTTTATATCTCATTGAAAATAAAACAGTTATTTTTCACTTTATAGACAATAAGTAGAAATTTAGAAATGATCAAATTACAATATTCAGTTTTACCTTGTATTGACTCAAAGAACGATTTCCGTAATGTAAATATATGTTCTACAAGCGAGATATGCAAGACTTTCTTGATTTAATCAATTATAAATCAATAATAAAAATGGTATCTAATTTCACAATGTCATCAAAACATATTTTTTATATCATATTGTATTTTTAGTTTCTCCGCAAAATTTGACAGGCTTTATATTCACTGACCTCACCAGCTATTGGAACATGGTTACTTTCAGATCATATTTACGGCTTTCTGCATCAAGATTCACATCATATTCCTTCAATCCCTTTTTTACAGCTATTCTGTGTAGTTTTTCCTTGTCTTTTTTTGCTATATCCGGCCCATAATATATTGCTTTCAAACATCCTGTGTCTGGAATTGAGGCATAGTCCTCTTCATTTTCAAAATTATAGTAAAGCATTCTCCATTCGTGTTCATGTTCGTATTCTTTTTGATCTTTATATAGATAGGCCTTGTACCAATACAACTGATTAACAGAGATTATAGAATTCAAGTAATTAAGCCAGTTCTTGTCTCCGATCTGTTTGAAATATTCATATGTATGGATATTTCCTTCATCCAACGTGACATCAGGTCGCAGATCAGTGTATATAACAGGAAAGAGATTTACATTCATTCCCAATTTATTATATTTAAAAACACAGTTTCTAAGATCATATTCCAGTGCAAAGCCTTTATATCCGTCAGCATACCTGTCCCACATATACTTTGACTGCACATTTTCTGTAAAACAAGCTATTTTAGCACTATTCTGAGGATTGCGAAAACGGGCCTCCCGGCTTTTTATGGCAGACTCAATATTGTCAACAAATCCAACATACTCCTCTTCAAGGATCTTGTCTATGATCTGCTCGTCTGTATATCCGCATTCTCTGTAGTAACATATCCGGGTTGCTTTCTCTGTTCTTATATTAGGGGATTTATGTGTTATATGGAAAAGACATATACGTAATGCATCCTTTAATGCCCTTTTTAAATCTTCTCGAATCTTGTCCTGATTTATATACAAATATGAATCATATTTATCTGGAAACATCCCTGCATGGCATAATGAAATAGTCCCCTCCCTAAACGATTTAATAGAATAGCCGGACTTATCCATTCTACGATATCGAAAAAGCTTTTCCGGTATATTGGGAAGAAGCAATTTATAAATATCATGCCATGCGGATGCCTCATTTACCTGACATGTAATATAAGAACTTTCCAGAATATCTTGAAATTTTTTTCTAAAATCCATCATAATATATAACTATAGGTTTATTATATTAATAAATAATTCTCAATCTTTTCATCTGACTAGATAGTAATATTTTTAACAGAAGTATATTGCTGCCATCGTCCTGCAGAATATTCTCAAATAAAATAGAAACCAATAGTATAATTCTCGAGAAACGTCGGCAAACTGATTTAGTGGAGAAACTCGGCAATAAACCAACCACTATCATTTTGTATGGTCCGTTCTATTCACTAGTCTGATTTTTACCTAACGATCGCGAATTATATTGGGCTCACTTCCTTCTTGCCTTCTTTGACCTTCTATTGACATTTACCTTAATTATAAGATGCTCTGTTACTTACATTGCCGATAACGAAAGCTTGTTTATTTTTTATTGTCATATAGTAAAATAGATTATTTACATTGTCACTACAAACATAGTGTTTTACTGGAATACCCCCAAACCCAAACTAAAATATTTTTCATTTTCTTCGGAGATAATCTTTCTTTTGCCAACATTATGCTGTTTCTTTTACTACTCTGACTATACATAATGGATAGTAAGCATGTAAACAAAAATCTTTGATATTCTGCTGGGGTGTATTTTTTTTCTGAAGCGGACATTTCTGATAGCGTTTCCATTTCTTTTCTAACAGTCAATTCCTATCTGAAAATATCTTCTTACGCATAAACCTGTATGCTGTTGGTATTCGAATGACCTGTCATTCTGACGATGCTCTTTATCGAAATATAGGAGGCCATTAGGGTTCCGAAACAGTAAACCTAAAAGCATAAATTAAAGATTAAACATAATTCTAACTGATACAATTTATGTCATATAGTAGCTTTGGCTGTCTTAACCACTAAAACACAAAAAAGCAAATTTTGGAAAAGGTTCAGTTACTTATTTGTTCCTTGTTCTTGAAAGAGAAATAAAAGTGGAACAATCCTCTAAAAAGATATTTTATAAATCCAATCCGTTACTTTGAAAAACACAAAACTACTGTAAAACAATATCACATAGAATCTGTAACCAACAAACTTTTAGTATAAATCAATACTATGATATCTTATTTATAAAGCCACATAGTTAAACTACTCAATAAAGATATATCCAATGTAATACTGTTACTATTTTCAAGTTAACCCTATTCCTTGGTTCATATTTCAACTTCTTACCTGCAAAAATAGTCCGTGTCCTGCGGATTGCCCAAGGCAGCCCTGCGGGCTGGTTGGCGAGCAAAAAATCATCCTCGCTACGCTCCGGTATTTTTTCCTGCCAAGCCTTGCACAATCCCGGACACGAACAACCCGGCAAGTAAGAAATCGAAATACTGGCTCCACGGAGCCGGTTATGTCTAATTTTAAATGATTAAAGTATGGCTGAAATGACCGAAATGCAGGTTCACGAAGAACGAGTAATGAACCTCGTAGAAAGTAGCAGTGGTACCCCGACAATCACTCCGCTCACAAAAACAAATGCGCACCGTGCAGAATCCATCCGGCGAATCGGAACGGACAAAGATGCGGTCGCCTTCCATTTCCGCAAGAAAAGCACAGGTATGTATATGTATATCCATACCTACACGGAAAACGGTGAAGAGAAAGAATTGCGTGCTTCTGACTTCAAAAACTGGGAAGTAACAGAATTCAAGTATCCCGGCTATCTGGAAGAACTGGAAGAAATTGCCGTCAATGCCTACCGCTGGAATTCCCATGATCCGGAAACAAGGGCTGAAACGGACATCATGGGATATGAAAAGCAGCTCCATGAAGACCTGAAGAAAATACCGGAGGCAAAAAAAAGGATTACATCAATACTTACAAAAGTAAAATATCCGTTTTATTCCACAGCCTCTCACGCTGCGCAAACCCGATGGTAACAGGACGGGGCGGATTCAATTTCCAAAGGAATGAAAAGGCACAAAATGCCTATCAGAACAGATACGACGAATTCCTGAAATGGCGTGAGAAATTTCTGAAAGCCATGCAACTGCTCACGGAAAAAGACAGGCCCGAAGAAGAAAAACGGGAGGAAACATGGCGCAGACTGAAACGTGACATTGCAAGCAGCGCAAACACGATTCACGAGATTGATACGGGAAAAGCCAGAGGATACAACCGGGCACTCTTCGTAAGCAGCATCTTCAACAAGGTCAGCACATTTGCCGGCCATGGCGACGTGGAAATCGTACAGAAGGCAATCGACTTCATCTCCGAATATAATGCCGGCATAAAGAAGCCTGTCATCACACCACGCCACCGGTTCTTCCAGCTGGCTGAAACAGCCAGTCGCATGCGGGACAAGTTAAAGGAAACCCAAGAGCTGGAAAACAGGGAAGTAACGTTTGAAGGTGGAATCCTCGTTTGGAACTATCAGGAAAGTCGCCTGCAGGTCTTCTTCAACAAAATACCGGAAGAGAGCAAACGCAGGGAACTCAAATCATCCGGTTTCC
>OLKG01001655.1_pt1 | contig 14938 bp, 16 predicted proteins | sample 1603371 | NCBI WGS metagenome assembly OLKG01 (sample SAMN04168657, study PRJEB22393) | human gut metagenome | biome: human gut microbiome; feature: stool | host: Homo sapiens | collected 2014-03-20 | reverse complement strand
CATACCGGAAAACTTTCCCTCTTCGCCAGAGGCTCCCCTCGGTAGGGGAGCTGTCTGCGAAGCAGACTGAGAGGTTATTTTCGTTTCTTCGCGCTGTCCTCAATGCTCACGTCCAGACCCAGCTTTTCCAGCGCATGGAGCGACTGTTCGGCATTGGAGGTGTGCTTTGCGGCGGTGCGGGGCTCGTAGGGGCCGATCGGCACCGCGACGCCTGACACCTGCGCGATGAGCTTTTTGATGAGCCGCTGGCTGTCCTTGTTGACACGGATGAAGTCCCGGAAGGTCTTGCCGCCGTCGATGAGCACCCGTGTGCCATCGAAGTACGCCTTCGATTTGCGCAGGTAGCTGTGAAGCATCGGGTCCTTCTCCTGTAAGAGCTTGACGACCTCGCTCCACTGCTCGAAGGGATTGATCCCCTCTGCGGCCACCTTGCGGGGGCGGCTGAGAGCCGGGTCGGCGGTGTACTCCGGGGCAGCGGGCTCCACCGGTCTCTCTTCCGGTACGGGCGGTACAGGCGCAGTGACCGGCGCAGTCGGCTCATCCCAGGGCAGGGGGGTCGACTCCGCCACCGGCGGCTCGTCGGGCGGTGGTGGAAGCTCTTCGTCTGCGGGCGCGGGGGACTCTGGAATATCCGGGACAGCGGCCTTCGGCTCTGCAGCGGGCGCAGGAGCAGGCTCCTTTTCCACTGCCGGTGCGGCCATAGGTTCCACGGGTGCAGCAGGTGTACTAATGAAAGGCTGCGGCGCAGGCTGGACCGGTGCCGCAACAAAGGGCCGGACGGCCGGTGCGGCAGGAGCGACAGTCTGCACAGGCATTGCCGCCACGGGGACAGCTGCGGCCTGCGGCGGCTCCGAGAGGGTGAAGAGGGCCAGTTCCAGCTCGATGCGCTGGTCACTGCCCCGGGTCATATGCTCAAGGGCGTTGCCCAGCGTACGGATGGCCCGGATGGCCTCCCGCTGGCCCAGCTGAGGGCCTTTTTCGAGGTACTGCTGTTCCTCTTCGGGGGAAACACCGGACAGCAGGCTCTGCCCGCCGGGCAGAGCCGCCAGCATCAGGGCGCGGTAGTGGGCGATGAGCTCTTCGGTCAGACGCTTCACATCCACCGACTGCTGCCGCAGTGCGGCCAGCTGAGCCAGCGCCGCTGCGCCGTCCTGCGCTTCCAGAGCATCCGAAATATGGAACAGGTAGCTCCGGTCGGTGACGCCCGCCATCCGGCGGACAACATCAGCATCGATTTTTGCGGTCACGCCGGCGCAGGTGTCGAGGATCGAGAGGGCGTCGCGCATGGCACCGTCGGCCAGACGGGAGATCAGCTCTGCACCATCGGTCGTCAACTCTAAGCCTTCTTGGCCGGCGATATACTCGACCCGCTGGGCGATGTCTTCCGGCCCGATGCGGGTGAAATCGTACCGCTGGCAGCGGGAGAGGATGGTGGCCGGGACTTTCTGGATCTCGGTAGTAGCGAGGATGAAGATGACGTGGGCGGGCGGCTCTTCCAGCGTTTTCAGCAGGGCGTTGAAGGCCGCTGTGGACAGCATGTGTACCTCGTCGATGATGTATACCTTATAATGACAGGCACTGGGGGTGTAGGCTGTCTCGTCCCGCAGGTCGCGGATGTCGTCCACACCGTTGTTGGACGCGGCGTCCATCTCCACCACGTCGAGGATGCTGCCGTTGTCGATGCCCCTGCAGATCTCGCACTCGCCGCAGGGGTCGCCGTTATGGGGGTGGAGGCAGTTGACCGCCTTGGCGAAAATCTTCGCGCAGGTGGTCTTGCCTGTGCCGCGCACGCCGGTAAACAGGTAGGCGTGGCCTACGCGGCCCGACGCCACCTGATTGCGCAGCGCCGTGACGATGCCGCGCTGTGCGACGACATCCTCAAACCGCTGGGGTCTCCATTTGCGGTATAATGCGCGATACATCGGTGCTTCCCTCCCGTCAGTAATAAAAAATCGGACAGCGCTGACGGGGTTTGACCCCCGCCTTGCGTAACTCGGCATACGGATGCAGGCTGACTGAAACGCACGGGGCGCGCCGCTTAAGGCTGCTTGGTTCCCCACCTGACCTGGTTCACTGCGGCTCCATCGTACAGGACCCGCATCCGTATGCCGAACCACGCAGCAGGCGCTGTCCGACAAGGCACACGATTCGTGTGCCTTAGTATTGTACCACAGTTCGGTGAGGAATGCAAGAGGAAGCTAAGGCTGCTCCCATCCGGCCCGCAAAAGCTCCAGTGCGTGTGTTTCAAGCCGGGAAACGTAACTCCGGCTTATTTGGAGCAGCTTTGCCGTTTCCAGCTGGGTCAGCGGCGGCTGGCCCGCCAGACCGTACCTTAACAATATGAGTTTCCGCTCCCGGGCAGGCAACCCCTCGATGAGGCGGCGCAGGCGCTGGGCGTCGTCCTGTTTTTCGCAGCTGTCCTCCATGCAGAAGCCGTCCTGCAGCACATCGGCGAGGGTGAGGGCAGAGTCCTCCTTTCCGGCATCAAGAGTCTCCTGAAGCGAGAGGGTGGGGGCGTTTTTCCGCTCCCGCCGGAAGTGCATCCGGAGCTCGTTTTCGATGCACCGGCTGGCATAAGTGGAGAAGCGCGCCCGGCGGGTGGAGTCGAAGGTGTCCACGGCTTTCATCAGGCCAATGGTGCCCAAAGAACTGCTGTATCCGGCACCTTTGCTGCATAAAAACGATGATACGACTGGTTTTTGAAAAGATTGCATGAGATTTTATCAAAGTATTATTCTTTTGTGAATTTTAGCACTCTGTACTTGACAGTGCTAAAAATATGTGCTATAACTAGGCCGTGCTCAGGAGAGAGGGGCATGAGGGAGCCGCAAGGCTCCCGGGAAGACTCCGCTCCTGATGCACATCTCATAAATTTTTTACCCGACCCGAACGCCGGGATTGGAGGAATGATTTATGTTTATGCCGACTATTTTCCATGAAAACCTGTTCGATGATTTCTTTGACCCGTTCTGGAACGATGGTGCGCTGGAGCGTGCGATGAACCGTGAAGAGCGTGAGACCTTCGGCAAGCGCGGTGCAAACATGATGAAGACCGATGTGAAGCAGACCACCGACGGCAGCTATGACGTTGCCGTTGACCTGCCCGGCTGCAAGAAGGAAGACGTTCAGATGGAGCTGAACGACGGCTACCTGACCATTCAGGCCGTCCGCAGCCACTCCAATGACGAGAAGGATAAAGAGGGCCGCTACCTGCGCCGCGAGACCTTCTCCGGCACCTGCGCCCGCAGCTTCTATGTGGGCGACGCCGTGAAGAAGGAGGACATCCACGCAAAGTTCGAGGATGGCATCCTGCACATCACGCTGCCCGCACCTCAGCAGCAGAAGGCTCTGCCTGTGAACCCGAACCTGATCGAAATTGAATAACTGTTATGTACCGGTGTAAAACACCGGTGCATAGGACTTGCCCCCGGAGAGCTGCCCAAAGGCTCTCCGGGGGCTTTTTGCGTTCCGGCATCTTTTCGGCAGGGAAAAGCATGGTGTGATCCGGATGGCATAGGGCAGGGGTCAGGCCCGGCTCCTTCATCGCCCGCGTTCCCCACGGTATTCTCAGATGCTTCATATCAAAATCTCCATTCCATTTTTATGATCTGCAATTTCATCCCATAGTCGCCGACTTTGGAGAGAAAACGAAAGAATCCACTGCCGCTCTTGACAAAGAGTGGTTTTGTACTATGATTGTTGTACATACAACGATGCAGATACATCTTTTTGAGATAAGACCCGGAGGCTGTCTATGGATATTACCGATGAAAAATGAGAAGACCTTCCGCCCGGACCGGGTGTTCTCTTATTTCCGGGTCGAGTGGCTCCCGCTGGCCTTCGTGACCCTGTCGGGCCTCATCTATAACATCGGCCTGCTGGCCACCCCGTGGTTCGAGGGCCGTCTGGCCCAGTGCCTGGCGGACATCCTGAGCGGCAGCGAACCAGCGGCCCAAATGGCGCTGCTGGTTCTGGCCTATATCCTCGTCACCCTGCTGGTGCAGGCGTCGCGGTTCATCAAGCGCTTTTATGTCCGCCGCTTTGCCAACAACATCAACCGCCGGATGAAGGGCATCCTCTACGCCAATCTGGTGCGCCAGAGCCGGGCTTCGCTGGAAAAAGAGGGCGCCGGTGAGCTGATGACCAAGGCCATCTCCGATGTGGACGACTGCGTGGAAGGTATGCGCAAGTTCACCACCGAAGTCTTTGATACCGGCGTGGCGCTGGCGGGTCATGTGGTCATGCTGCTGGTGTACGACTGGCGGCTGGCTCTGCTGAGCCTGCTGTTCACGCCCTTCTCCTACGTCTGCGCGGCATGGATGAAAAAGCCGGTCCAGCGGGCCGGTGCGGCCTACAAAAAGGCGGCGGGCGCACTGAGTGCCGCCACCCTAGACCGCGCCCAGAACGCCGTGACTTACCGCATCTACGGCTGCGAAGACGCCCGCGCGGAGCGGTACGAAGAGGCACTGGATACCTACGAAAAGACGACGGTGAAGAACAACGTGTGGCAGTCGGCTCTGCCGCCGCTCTATCTGGCGGCGTCAGAGGCAGGCGTACTGTTCATTTTGTGGTTCGGCGCAAAGAATGTCCTCGGCACCGGCTGGCGTGTGTGGGACATCGCGGCCTTTACCACCTTCCTTTCCTGCTTCACCAAGCTGGTGGTCAAATCCTCCAAGGTGGCCAAGCTCTTCAACTCGGTGCAGAAGGCCGAAGTCTCCTGGAAGCGCATCAAACCTCTGATGAAGTCGCCGGAGCAGCTGGACGCGCTGGATGTCCCGGCGGCAGAAGATGTGACCCTCAGGAACCTCTCCTTCGCCTACGGCGACACCCTCATCTTCTCGGGGCTGAGTCTGACAGCCCATCCCGGCGACATCATCGGTGTCACCGGCCCGGTGGCCTGCGGCAAATCAACCTTTGGCCGGGTCTTCCTCTGCGAGGCCCCCTATGAAGGCTCGGCGCAGTTTGGCAGAAAGGAGTTCTCCGCTCTGACTCCGCGTCAGATTTCGGCCACCGTCGGCTATCTGGGCCACGACCCGGAGCTGAGCGCCGACACGGTGCAGAACAATGTCCTCTGCGGCAGCAAGCAGGACGCCATGCCCTATCTCGCCGCTGCTGCGCTGAAAGGCGAGGTGCTGGCGATGGAGAACGGCCTCGATACCGTCATCGGCAGCAGCGGCACCCGTCTTTCCGGCGGACAGGCCCAGCGTCTGGCACTGGCCCGGACGATGGCCCATCCGCGCCCTGTCCTCATCCTCGACGACCCGTTCTCGGCCCTTGACCGGGACACGGAGGATACGGTCTTTGCCGATCTGCAGGAATATGCCAAGGATAAGGTCGTCTTTCTCATCTCGCACCGCCTGTACCACTTCCCGCAGATGCAGAAGATCGTCTTTATGGATGGCGGAAAGACCACTGTCGGCACCCATGAGGAGCTGATGGCGTCGGTCCCGGTCTACCGCCAGCTGTACGAAAGCCAGACAGGAGGGAAACGGCATGGAGAACAGGCGTAAAAATGGTGTGTTTGAGGCCATCCGGATGGCCGCCGTGACCCACCGCCTCCTCACAGCGGGGACCGTCCTGTGTGCGGCGGCATCGGTGGCGGCGTCTCTGGTGCCGCCGCTGCTGCTGGCCCGCATCATCGACGGGCTGACGGCCGGACTTCCGCTGACATTCCCTGCGGTGCTTCTTTATTTCGGCAGTCTGGCGCTGGAAGGGATGCTCTCCTCGGCGCAGGAGAGCCTGCTGGTGCTCTTCGGCCAGAAAATGACCCACGCCCTGCGCTCTGAAATGTCCCGGAAGCTGACCAGGCTTCCCGCCAGCACACTGGCAGGGCAGAACCCCGGCGAGGTGGCCGCGCGCTTCTCGGGCGATGTGGATACGGTGGAGGCGCTGTTCACCTCCGGCATCATCAGCATGGTGGCGGACGCCTGCCGCATCCTCTCCATCATGGCGGTCATCGCCGTGAAGAATACCGGTCTTGCACTGATTTTGCTGCTGGTGCTGCCGCTGTTCGCCGTGTTCACCCGCCATGTGCAGACGCGGATGCTGGCAGCTCAGCTGGATAACCGCCGGGCGGTCGCCGCTGTGTCCGGCCAGGTCCCGGAAACACTGCACAATATCCGCACCATCCGGGCTCTGGGTCTGGAAGACTACATGGAGCGCCGCTATGACCGGTGCATCGGCGAAAGCTATGCCGCAATGGAGCGGACGAATTTTTACGATGCGATCTATTCGCCCGTTGTGCTGGTGCTGAATGCCGCCGTGGTCGGCATCGTCATGCTCCTCTCGGCTTCCGGCAATGCGGCTGTCCTGACGTTGTTCGGGATGTCGGTCGGCACCTCGGTGGCCGTCATCAACTACATTTCCCGCATCTTTGCGCCCATCGAGAGCCTTGGCATGGAGATACAGACCATCCAGTCGGCGATGGCGGGCGTCAAGCGCATCGACGCCTTCCTTGACCAGCCGGAACGCACCATCCCCAAGGAGCGGGAGACCTCTGCCCGGGGTGATGTGGTGCTCTCCCATGTGACCTTCGGTTACGGCGAAAAGCACGTCTTGAACGATTTTTCCATGACCGTCAAGCAGGGCGAGCAGGTGACGCTGGTGGGCCGGACGGGTGCCGGAAAGAGCACAGTCTTCAAGCTGCTGCTGGGACTTTATCACCCGGAAGCCGGGTCGGTGACTATCGGCGGCGTGGACGTGGCGGACATCACGGACGCCAGGCGCCGCACCTGCATCGGCTGTGTGGAGCAGCATTTTGCCCGTGTGCCGGGTACGGTGCTGGAACAGATCACGCTGGGCGACCCCGGCATCACCGAAGAGATGGCAAGGAATGCCGCGAAGCTTGCCGGTCTGGATGCCGCCATCCAGACCCTGCCGAACGGCTATGATACGGTGTGTACGGACGGGATGTTCTCGCAGGGCGAGTGGCAGCTTCTGTCCATCGCCCGCGCCGCAGCGGCAGACCCTGCCGTGCTGCTGCTGGACGAGATAACGGCCAACCTTGATGCTGAGACCGAGGCCCGTGTCCTTGAAGCGCTTCGCCGCGCGTCCGAAGGGCGCACGGTGCTCTCCGTCTCCCACCGCATCTATGAGAACCTCGGCGGCCGGACCGTAGAGGCCAGGACGCAAAACGCATAAGAAAAAGTGAAAAATGAAACAAGAAAAAGCTTACTATCATCTGCCCGGATCGTTCGAGTTCTACGAGCTGTACCGGGAGTTCCTGCCCCTGTTCCGGGCGCACAGAGAATACTTTTATGACTGGTGCGACATCGGCTCCATCTACGGCGCACCGGCCGACTGCGTCTGGGGCGGGGGACGGGCTGGCTTCGGGGAGCATGACCCCAAAGAAGTCCTTGCCCTGACGCGGGAATACGGCATCTCGGCGCGGCTGACCTTCAGCAACTCGCTCCTCCGGGAGGAACATCTTTCGGATAAAAAGTGCAACGCCCTCTGCGCCCTGTTTGAGCAGGAAAACCAGGTGCAGAGCGGCGTCATCGTCCACTCGGAGCTGCTGCTGGACTACCTGAAAACACACTATCCGCAGCTTTATTTCGTGTCCTCCACGACGAAAGTGCTGACAGAGTTTCAGCAGCTCCGGGCGGAGACGGCCCGGGAAGAGTTCCGCTATGTGGTGCCGGACTTCCGGCTGAACAAAGCCTTTGGAGAGCTGGACAGTCTGCCGCAGGCGCAGAAAGACAAGGTGGAATTTCTCTGCAACGAGTGCTGCTGGGTCGGATGCCGGGACAGAAAGCGCTGCTATGAAAATGTCAGCCGAAAAAATCTCGGCGAAGCCTGCCCTGACCACATCTGTCACGCACCGGGTGCGGAGGAAGGCTACCGCTTCTCGAAGGCGATGGAAAATCCGGGGTTTATCGGCATCAGGGACATTCGGGATGTCTATATGCCGATGGGATTTTCCAACTTCAAGATCGAGGGCCGGGGCCTGGGCAGTGCGCTGGTACTGGAATTTCTGCTCTACTACATGACAAAACCGGAATACCAGCTGCATGTCCGGGAGGCCATCTATCTGGACAATATGCTCGACCTGTTCTGAGGAGCCGCACGACGGCGGCGACGAGCCGGATGACACCGGGCAGAACGCCAAGAACGGCGATCGGAAAGGCGTGGGCGGATAAATAAAAAAGGGCTGCTGTACAACACGGTACAGCAGCCCTTTGCAGTTATTTCCGGCTCGTCAGCTTGTTCAAAAACATCACAGCCAGCACGATGACGCCAATGACCAGCACGATGCTCACCATTCCGATGACCATGATGGGCAGAGTCGTCATCCACGAAGTAAGATGCAGCATATCAGTCCCTCCTTTAGCTCAGCAGGGTCAGCAGCAGTCCGCCGGCGATGACAGAGGCTATCTGGCCCGAGACGTTGACACTGATGGAGTACATCAGCAGGAAATTCTGGTTGTCCTCCTCGAGGCCCAGCTTGTTGACGACGCGGCCGCTCATAGGGAAGGCAGAGATGCCGGCAGCACCGATCATGGGGTTGAGCTTTTTGCCCTCCGGGAGGAAGAGATTCACCAGCTTTGCGAACAGCACACCGCCGGCGGTGTCAAACACAAAGGCCACGAGGCCCAGCGCAAGGATGAGCAGAGTGTCGGGCCGCACGAACTTGTCGGCGGTCATCTGGCCGGCCACGGTCAGGCCCAGCACGATGGTGATGAGGTTTGCGAGGATGTTCTGCGCCGTTTCACTCAGGGTGTTCAGCACACCGCACTCCCGCAGCAGGTTGCCGAACATCAGAAAGCCCACCAGTGCTACGCTGGCCGGAGCCACGAGCCCGGCGATGATGGTCACAACGATGGGGAACAAGATCTTGGTCAGCTGGCTGACACTGCCCTTCTGGTAGGGCATCCGGATGCGGCGTTCCTTCTGGGTGGTCAGCAGTTTGATGACCGGCGGCTGCACGATGGGGACCAGCGCCATGTAGCTGTAGGCCGCCACCATGATGGCACCAAGGTACTGGGAGTGCAGGACGTTGGCCACGAAGATGGCTGTGGGGCCGTCTGCCGCGCCGATGACGGCGATGGAAGCGGCGTCCTTCAAATCGAAGAAGAAGCCCGCGAGGAAGAGGGTGAAGAAGATGCCGAACTGCGCCGCTGCGCCGAAGAGCATCAGCCACGGCTTCTCGAGCAGCGGGCCGAAGTCGATCATCGCACCGATGCCGATGAAGAGCAGCAGGGGGAACAGCTCGTTGGACATTCCGGCCTCAAACAGAGCCGAGATGGGGCCGACGGTGTCGCCCTGCGTGATAGCGCCCGATAAGGGCAGGTTGACGAGGATGGCTCCGAAGCCCATGGGGAGAAGCAGGCTCGGCTCCATCTTTTTTGCGATGGCAAGGTAGATGAGCAGGGCGCCGATGCCCCACATCACCACCATCTGCCAGGTCAGGTTCCCGAAATTGGAAAAGAGACTGGCGAATGCGTTCCAGAAATCCATGTCATTGCCTCCTTTGAAATCTGCGGCGCAATGACGAAAAAAAGAGACTTCCGCCACAGCACCAATTACTGCGACAAAAGTCTCAAGCGAACACATGACATCGGGCATTTCTGCCGTGTTGACGCTGCCATGCAGCGCTCCCATAAGGTGGAGCGCCCTTTACTCCCTTTTATCCAATTCTATTAAACCAGAATATGCGAAGCCTGTCAAGAAATGTGCGGGACTTTTAGCTGGATCTTAGGGGGGACTCTGAATATAGAGTGAAAAAAGAGGCTGAAGAGTATGAAAATGACTTTTTCACTTTATTCTTTTACAACGGCCGCCTTCTCGATGCCATAGCGGGCAAAGAGGGGGAGGGCCTCCGGCGGGACCGTCTCGCCGCTGACCACGATGGGGATGGCAGGCGGGCAGGAGACCGCCGGTGCGGCGCAGATGCGGCCCACGGCCTCGGCGGCAGGGATCATCTCCTGCGGTGCAAGGACAGCTTCCCGGATGGTGAAGCGGCGGGGCTGTGCATCGAGCGTCCCGGCCAATGCCGCGAAAGCGGCAGGATCGTCAGCCGTAACGGAGACATCGGCAGCAGGGGCCTCACCGCAGATGGCGTGCAGGGCCGTTTGCAGGCAGGCAAACTCTGCCGCAGAACTCTCGGCGGAAGGCATCAGCACGACGTAACGGGGGTCGGCATACTCGCACTCCACACCCCGCTCCCGCAGAGCCTGCGCCAGCTGCTGGCCGGAAAGACCCAGCACGGCGGCGTCCAGCGTCAGCTTGAGGGGTTCGCGGTGCGCCCCGGTGAGGGGGAGTGCCAGCCCGGGCCGGAGAGCATCCAGCTCCCGGCAGAGCATCCCCAGCCGCCAGCGGCAGATGTCCAGCTTCTCCCGGAAGCTGTCGGCCAGAACCGCGTTGGCGGCGTCCAGCGACTGTAAAATGAGATAAGAGGGGCTGGTGGAGCCGAAGAGGGCCAGCGCATTGCGCACCGCGGCCTCGTCGGCCTGCACGGACGAACCAAGGTGCAGATAGGCACCGCCCGTGAGGACAGGCAGGGTCTTGTGGGCCGAGTCACAGCAGAGGTCCGCGCCCAGCTGGATGGGGTGGCGGCTGCCCTCTTTCAAAAAGTGGAGATAGGCGCCGTGGGCGTTGTCCACCAGAAGGGGCAGGCCGTGGGCGTGGCAGACTGCCGACAGCCCCGCGATGTCTTGCACGAAGCCCAGATAGTCCGGGCTGGTGAGGTAGACGCCGAAGGGCGTGCGGCCCTCGGCGGCCAGCTCGTCCAGCGCAGAAGAGAGCGCCTCCGGCTCCACAGGGCAGGTGCAGAGCGCCCCGGCGGCGTCCGGCGCGGGCCAGAGCCACTGGATGTCGAAGTCCAGCAGAGCTGCCGCGTAGAGCAGGGCCTTGTGGGCGTTCCGCGCCGCCAGCAGGACAGGACGGCCTGCCTTTGCGGGCCGCATCTGGAGCGCAAGGTGGAGCATGGCCCGGATGCACTGGCTGCTGCCCTCGGTGCTGTAATAGGTGCGGGCGGTGCTGAAGAGCTGCGTCGCGTTGGCCTCGCTCTGAGCGATGATGCCCTCGGCTTCGTACAGCTCGTCTGCGCCCGCAATTTCGGTGATGTCCAGCTCTTCACAGCCCAGCGGGCCGCGGCCCTTGTGGCCCGGCATATGCATCCGGGCAGTGCGCTGCCGGGCGTAGCGACGGACAAAATCGACGACAGGAGTGTTCATGGCTTTATTCGCAGGCTTCGCCGTCTGCGCAGGCGTTGCAGGTGCCGCCCAGCTCGATGGGTACTTCGATGCCCTGAGCTGCCAGCTCCTGGTTCTCAGCAACTTTTATCATGATGGCGCACTCGACGCGCTTCTTGAACAGCTCACAGCCGTACTCGTAGACGCCGGTGATGCTGCCGGTGGCGTGGTAGGCGTTGGCTGCACAGCCGCCAGAGCAGTAGAGCTTGGCCCAGCAGTCCTTGCACTCGGGGCGGGCGTAGGCGTTGCAGTGCTTGAACTCATCCCGCACGGCGGTGTTGGTGACGCCCTTCCAGATGTCGCCCATCAGGTACTTGGGGTCGCCGACGAACTGGTGGCAGGGGTAGAGGTCGCCCCAGGGGGTGACGGCCATGTACTCGGTGCCGGAGCCGCAGCCGGAGATGCGCTTGTAGATGCAGGGGCCGCCGGTGAGGTCGATCATGTAATGGTAGAAGGTAAAGCCGCGGCCCTCGCGGTCGCGCTTGATCATCTCCTTGGCAAGGATCTCGTACTGCTCCTTCAGGATGGGCAGGTCCTCGGCGGTGAGGGCGCTGGGGTCGGTGGGCTTGGTGACGACAGGCTCCATGCTCAGCTCCGTGAAGCCGAGGTCGGCCATGTGGAAGATGTCGTTGGTGAAGTCGGTGTTGTAGTGGGTGTAGGTGCCGCGCATGTAATAGTTCTTGTCGCCGCGCTTTTTCACGAACTCCTGGAACTTCGGCACGATGGCGTCATAGCTGCCGTGGCCTGCGTAGTCCTTGCGGAAGCGGTCATGGACTTCCTTGCGGCCGTCAAGGCTCAGCACGACATTGTGGCACTCCTTGTTGCAGAAGTCGATGACATCGTCGTCGATGAGCATACCGTTGGTGGTCATGGTGAAGCGGAAGTTCTTGTTGTGGATCTTCTCCTGCTCGCGGCAGTAGGCGACGAGCTTTTTGACCATGTCGAAGTTCATCAGAGGCTCGCCGCCGAAGAAATCAACCTCGAGGTTGCGGCGGGTGCCGGAGTTCTCGATGAGGAAGTCCATAGCCCGCTTGCCCACCTCGAAGCTCATCAGGGCGCGGTCGCCCTGATAGCGGCCCTGCGAGGCGAAGCAGTAGGAGCAGTTGAGGTTGCAGGTGTGGGCGACGTGGAGGCAGAGCGCCTTGACCACCGTCTGGCGGTTCTTGAAGTCGAAAGCCATGTCTTTGTAGACGTCGGGAGCCCAAAGCTTGCCGGCGGCTTCCAGAGAGGCCACGTCCTCGAGGCACTGGCGCAGGTCGGCCTCGGTGACGTCGGGGCGGTCGGCATACTTTGCCAGCATGGCGGCCACGATCTCGTCGGCAGAGTGCTCTTTGTACATCGCAATGACGTCGTAAGCCACGTCGTCCACGACATGGACCGAGCCGCTGCAGCTGTCCAGCACGATGTTATATCCGTTCAGTTGATACTGATGTACCATTTCATTCTCCAATCTATAATTGCCATAAAAAAATGCCGCCCTGCAAAGGCGGCATAGGGTCTGCAATGATTACTTATTGCTGTTCTCGCACTTCTGGTTTGCGACGCCGCAGGAGGTCTTGCAGGCAGACTGGCAAGAAGTCTGGCACTCGCCGCAGCCGCCGGTCACGACGCTCTTGGTCAGGTCACGAGTAGCGATAGTCTTAATACGTTCCATAGTTGAAAACCTCTCTAAGCTCCAAAGTTTCGCATACAGCTTTCTGTATACAGTGTTATCTTTATGTATGATAACACGATGTGCGGATTCTGTCAAGATTTCGCGGGTAGGTTTTTATCCCAGCGGCTGATACTTTTTCAGGATGGTATGCAGCCCCAGCTCCCGGGCGCGGGCCAGCAGGTAGCGGTAGCGGCACAAAAGCGCCTGCCGCTCGTAGATGCGCTGCTCGATGAGGTCGGAGTCCACCTCGAGGTCGAACATCATCGCGTTCCGCTGCAGGCAGAACAGGCACTCTTTCAGCTCTTCTTCCAGCTCGGGGTGGTAGCGCTCGTGCTCGTTGTCGCGGGGGATGCGGGGCGAAAGTAGAGTCTGGGTGGTTTTGGATGGGGTTTGCAGCATAAGGCGTCCTCCTTTATTTATATAGAAAATCAGGTACACCTTATTGTATGGTGCGGAACGTGCGGAAAATGCCGGTTCTGAGGTTGGGACAAAGAAAACGCCGCCTCCGGGAGTTCGGGGACGGCGGCTGATTTGTTAGAAGATGCGGTTGGCGCGGTTCATGTACTCAAGCTCGCGCTTGGCGCAGGCATTCACATAGAGATTGATGTCAGAAGTGGTTTGCAGGTTGGCAATGCGGGCATTCAGTTCGGCACCCTGCGACTGGATCCCAGTCAGTTGGTCAGATATGCGCTCGGAGTTGCGGATAAGCTGACCAACCTTGCAGTTGGATTCTTCGATAGCTTCATAAAGGTCCTGCTGGAGCGCTTTGATCTCATCTAAACGCTGGATGACCTGATCCAATTTTACAATGATTCTGTCTAACCGACATTCGGTGTCATATTTGTTGTATGCACCTTCATGACCTTCCAACTGAGTGCATACGCCAGTATCGAAGTAGCCGTACAGGGAACAGATAGGAACGAGACCCCAATATTTTTTATGGATAACGCCCTTGTTGTATAGCTTGTTCAAAGTGTCTACAGTCTTTTTGTGCGCATCTTTCAAAGTTTTGAGCTGGCCTTGAAGAAGCAGCTTTTTAGGACGCTCTCTTTCTACGCGGAGTCGGTCTTGTTCGACCGCCCGATTGTATGTGGCCATAGCAGTTTCATAGGATTTTTTGGATTGCTGTTTGGCAGCATAACGAGCGTCGGATTGATTGTTCCTTTCGACAAAGAAAACGATTATGCCAGCGGCGAACAAAAATATTGCACAAGGGATAGCGAAAGACCTGGCAAGGTAGAAAATTAAAAGAATAGGAAAGAGAAGCAAGCCCATAATTCCCCAATCGGAATTGATGATGGCGTCTGATACAGGTGCTAACAAAAGGAATATAAGTGCGCTGCCAAAGCACAACCATGTAAGTCCACTGATTTGGTAGTTGGAGTTTGCTTCGGTATAGACGGGCCTTGTGTACCGGTGAGCATCTGGCAGGCAGGAAAGTTGATACTCTAACGATGCGATAACTTGATTTTGAGTATAGACCTCTTTTTCTAGCTCCATTAACATTTTGAGATGCTCTTTGATTGCCGCAGCGTTCATTATGACACCATCCTTTTTACCTCTGATATTGTCCACTTTCGGACTATATCAAAATAATACTCCACATATGGATAATTGTCAATATTCGGGCAATCCTTTACCATCTTATTTATAGATGTAATCTGATTCGTTAGGAGTGGGATTGTCCGTGATTTCGTTTGAACCTCTTTGGAAAACAATGAAAATGCGTGGTATCTCCCAGTATAAACTGCTGAAGGATTATCACTTCAGCGCTGGACAGCTGAACCGACTGCGAAACAATCATAATGTCAACACCTATACCATTGACCAGCTCTGCAAGATTTTAGACTGCAAAATCGAAGACGTCGCCGTCTATCTGGAAGAGGAAGCCTCGGACACCGAAAAATAAACCTGACGGATTTTCGCGTATTTCTGAAAAAGTACAACTTTTTTCAAAAATCTGCTTGACAAAACGCGCAAAGGCGGCTATAATAGCACACGTTGACCGGATCAATGCCGCGAAACACAACAGGATATTGGGGATTTGCATAGTGGTAGTGCGGTAGACTCTGACTCTACTTGTGGGAGTTCG
>OLKG01001621.1_pt1 | contig 15236 bp, 18 predicted proteins | sample 1603371 | NCBI WGS metagenome assembly OLKG01 (sample SAMN04168657, study PRJEB22393) | human gut metagenome | biome: human gut microbiome; feature: stool | host: Homo sapiens | collected 2014-03-20 | reverse complement strand
GTACTGTCCATCGTGATCTTTGTCATTGTATATGGCCGTATGATCGAGATTTATTTAACCGTGAGTCTTGCACCGATCCCGTTTTCCACAATGGCAAACCGGGAATGGGGACAAATGGGAACCGGGTATCTGCGTTCCCTTTTTGCCCTGGGCTTTCAGGGTTTTTTGATCCTGATCTGTGTTGCCATTTATGCAGTGCTGGTCCAGTCTATCCCATCGTCCGGCGACGTGCACGGCGCGATCTGGGGAACGGCGGGTTATACGGTACTGCTGGCTTTTGCCCTGTTTAAGACAGGTTCGTTATCCAAATCCATATTTAATGCAAGATAGCATGAACAAAACCAATTCTAAAAAGGAGGATTTTATATATGAGTAAAACCAATACAGAAAAAATGGCGCCGGAGACACAGACGCCGGAAATGGCAAACGGCATGAAGCTGGATGTCCGCGTGCGTCCGATCGCTCCAATGGGAAACCTGCTGGCGTTTGCCAATGTTACGATTGGCGGATGCTTTAAGATCGACGGCTTCCGTATCTGTTCCAGTGAAAAGGGGCTGTATGTCAATATGCCCGCAACCCAGGATAAGGGAGGCAACTGGAAAGATGTCTGCTGGCCGGTTACGGCAGAGTTCCGCAAGCAGCTCAACGATGCTCTCATTGATGGGTACGGCCAGGCTATTGAAAATTTGCAGGCAACTCTTGAAGCGACAAAGGGAGCAGCGGAAAAACCTTCCCTGACCGGTGCATTGAAAGAAAATGCCGGTAAGGTCAAAGAACAGCCGACTAAACCTGCCCCATCTAAGAATGAGCAGGCTCGCTAATGCCGGAAACGAAACAGTACGGCATTATCTATGCCGATCCGCCCTGGCATTATGACAGGAAACATGGAAGCGGCGTTGCGGAAAACCATTATCCCACGATGAGCATTCTTAGCTTGTGGTGAAAGAATAGAACCACAATAATCCGCGACTACATAAGCAGCGTCATTTCCAGATGGAACCAACATGGCAGCAAACAAATTGTGGAGAAAATATTTTTTCGCGTCTATATTCGCAACAGATGAACCAGGTTTAGTTAATTGGATTGCTTCATAATTTGCAGGAACAATACTATCTAAATCCGCAAGTGTTGCTGCGTATTCAATGACAAATAATTTGGCTAAGCTGGCAGGAAGCTGTTGCTCGTTTTCTCGCTTTGAAATAAATATATTGTCATTAGAAAGGTCAACTAATATGAGGGATTTTGCATTATAAAAATCTTGAAAGGAAATTCCATTCAGCCAAGAGTTGATTTTATTCTTCTCATTGCGAAAATTGTCAGGTTTCATTGCCCACAATACAAAAGCAACACTAAATATTATCAAAACAAGAAAAATACAGATACCGCTTACATGGAATTTTTTTCTCTTATAATTTCTTCTCATCTACTTAATTCACCTCCCTAAATGTACTTGAAAATTACTTGTTAGTAAGACCAATCAATAATTAACATCTATACACTCCCTAAAACCAGATGGATCACCTAGTTTTGCTTTGTCAATATTTTCTCGCAAATAATTACGAGTAGCGTCATCGCACCTGTCTTTTCCCATATATGGCATATCAAATGCTTTTTCCAATTCTTCTAATGCTTTTTCGGCTCTTTCCGGATTTGTATTATAAGTGTCAAGCCATTCTTTCATCCATGAATATTCCCACAAGTTAGAAGCTCTTGTTTCACCATAGCCAACTTGGAAAGAAGCCCCTGTATCTTCATTTTCCAACTTTTTAGGAAGTTCAACTCCATCTGGCCAATCCAAACTGTCAATGGTTGCAAGATATTCTTCTTCGATATGCTCAAAGTCTGTAAATCCTCTTGAATCAGATGTAGTATCAGAATTAGAACACCCCGCAAACATTAAGCATATCATTAAAGTAAAAATCATTCCTAAAAGAATTTTTGTTTTAGCAGATAATATTTTCATATTTATTCCTCCAATTTCTTAAACTTTTATCTAAGTGCTAATGCAGGTTCCAGTTTTGCTGCTTTTATTGCGGGCAATAACCCGCCTAATAATGCAACAATAACAGAAGTTATTACAGCTATGACAGCCGAAAAAATAGGATAACTTGGTGCTGTTATTGGTGAATCAGGTGGAAGCAATACACTGATACCTTCAACGATAAGTAGCGAGAGTAAAATTGACGCAATGCAAACGAATATTGAAATAATCAGTTGCGTACCTAAAACCAAAGTAACAATATTTGCGCGGGAAGCTCCTATTGCTCTTCTAATCAACAGCTCATGTGTACGTTGTTCTAAAGAAGATAAACCTATGTTAATCTGTCCCAAAACAGAAACAAACAATAATAAAAACGATGTTACTAAAAGTCCTAGTTGAAGCATAGCTAATACAGAATCATAAGCATTACCAATATCGCTTCTTCCTGTATTTTCTAAATGACCTCCTATTGTTTCTTTCAAAATATCTTGTAAGGCAGAATACATTTGTTTTGTTGTAAGTCCATTAGTCATGTGCCAATAAATATTTGCACTTTGTACTTGCCACATATTAGGAACAAGCTGTTCTATTGCTTGTACGTCAATATAGATTGTAGGTATATCCTTTCCGTCATTTACAATCCCAGTTACGTTAAACGGTGTTAATGCAAGGCTGTTTTTTGGATTACCTACGGCATACGAAGTATTGAAATAGGATTCAGCCTCTTTATTTACTACCATACAAAGAATATTGTTTGTTTCGGAGGAGTAAAACCAATTTCCCGATGACATAGGTAAATTATAGACTTTATTGTAACCTGTTGTTGTGAAAATGACATCAACAGGTATAAAATCTTTATAAAGTGTGTCATTTTTATCTTTCAATGATGAAAGGGATGGAATCGGTGCAAAGCTTATATTTTCCTGCATAGACAGAGTAACGGCTATCGAGTCATCTAATTGCTGTACTTTTGTCAAAAAATTCTGCATTTTAGCGGCATCTTCAAAACGGCAATCCATTATTGAAAAGGAGTATGTTGGAACCCAACCGTATATCTGTGCATTAACAGAAATTAAATACTCTTTACCAAGAGTACCAACCAAAACGGAACCTATCATTGCTATAATTCCTACAAGCATAGAAATACTGGTTAAAATATTGCGGAGAGGAGAAATACGAAGGTCTTTAAGAATCATATTTAACACATTGAAGCCTCCCTCCGTCCATTTCAAAAATTGTATTACAAGTCTTTGCAATATCGAGGTCATGAGTTACTATTAAAAGCATAATGCCATTTTTAAGCACAACTTGATGTAAAAGGTCCATAATTTGTTTTCCGGTTTTTTTATCTAAAGCACCAGTAGGTTCATCACATAAAATGGCTTCCGGCGATACTGCAAGTGCGCGGGCAATCGCCACTCTTTGTTGTTCGCCTCCTGATAAATTAGATGGATAATCATTTTCTTTTCCTTCTAATCCAACACTTTGCAAAAGATTTCGTATTGCTTCTTTCCGCTGTCTTGTATTCATTTTCTTTTTGGAATAAAGTAAAGGAAGCTCAATATTTTCCCAAACTCTTAAATGTTTAATTAAAGAATAGTTTTGAAAAACAAAACCGATATTACTTGCTCGAAGCATAGATAGCTGGCTATCTGTTAAAGTGGAAACAGACATACCATTATAAAGAAATTCGCCTTGATATGAGTGGTTGAGTAAACCTATAATTGATATAAGGCTTGTTTTTCCTGAACCCGATTTGCCTACAATAGCATAGCTGTTTCCTCGCTTTAGTTCCATATTTGCTTTGTTTACAGTTACTAAGGTATCACCATTATTCAAATTAACAGTCGCTACCAAGTTTTTTATTTGAATTAAATTTCCTCCATTCGTTTTTTCCATGTTACAAATTACTCCTTGGGTCAAGGTTTGGGGGAATAGAAGAAATTGTATCGCCCTCATTTACACCCGACAATATTTCTATATATGCACCATCAGTTGCACCCAGCATAACTTCTGTTTGAATTTGTTTTCCGTCATTTATTACGGTTACCATTCCCTTACCTTGTCTGCCCGCAATGACTGAAAGTGGTAACAAAAGCACATCTTTTCTAGTTTCGGCTGTTATGACAACGGTAGCACTTTGTCCGGGTTTTACATCAATATCTTTTCCAATTAAACATTGCAATGTGCTTTCTGCATTTTCTGATACTGGTACTACAACTGCAATCGCTTCCGTAGGTCCCACACCATCAACTACTTGAAACTTTGCTTTTAATGCTGCATTTTCCGGCAATATTTTCAAAAAATTTTCAGCTTCAATATTGAGAGCAAAACCTGTGTACTTAGCTGTTGCTAAGGGATAATTTTTGGGAACACTCTCATTAGATGAGATAATAGAAAGAATCGTTGCGTCAACTGGGGATTTTATTTCTTCTTCAGATACTTTCCCAATCACACCACCCTCAGTAATTTTGTTGCCGGCTGAGGAACAGGCTTCAAAAGTACCCTCAACAGAAGAACATAAAACAAAATCCAAAGCCGGAATAATAGTTGTGTGAGCAGATACCGTTGGAGTAAGATTACCGCGAGTAACGGATACCGTTTCAACGGATTGTACTTTTGGATTTACGTTACTGGTTTCATTTTTCTGCTCGTCAAAACAACAGGCAGATAACACAATTATTATCATACATAGCATAGGTAACGCCATAATTCGATTTTGGTATTTCACCAACATACCTCCTTGTTATTGTATATTATATTTCGTTTAAAGATAAAAGGCTTTCACCTTGATACAATAATTGTATCAAAATAAAAGCCTTAATTTTGATGATTGTTCGCAAGAAAATCCTCTTTTTTGCTACGGAATTTCTTACGATTTTCCTACGAAAGTGGAAGTGTAACTATAAATTTTATACACTCGTCTTTACTATGAGCAACAATAGTCCCCTTATGTAGTTCTACAATATGTTTCGCAATCGCAAGTCCCAATCCGGCACCACCACTTGTAGTATTTCTTGATGTGTCAACTCGGTAAAACTGCTCAAATATTAGTTTTAGTTTTTCTTCTGCGATAGGATTCCCAAAATTTTCAAAAGTAATTACAATAGTGTTCTCTTGAAGTTCTGTGGTTATTGCAACTTCTGTATCTGTATAACTGTAAATTACCGCATTACGCAAGAGATTATCGAACACACGTTGTATTTTGTTTGCGTCGCAATGTAGCATAATGTCGCTTGTACTATTGAGAGTACATTTCAAATTTTTTTCCTTTAATATGGGCTTAAATTCATAGATAAGTTGTTCTAATAAACGGGTCAAATTTATGTTGCTGTATTGTAATGTTATGTTAGATAAGTTAAATCGTGTGATTTCAAAAAACTCGTTTATCAAATCTTCAAGACGTTCTGCTTTATCAAGAGAAATAGAAAGATACTTTTCTCTTAACTCCTGTGATATTTGTTGTTCATCATCATGCAGTAGTGTTAGATAGCCAATGACGGAAGAAAGCGGCGTTTTCAAATCATGTGCAAGGTACATAATCAAATCATTCTTGCGCTGTTCATTTTCCTGTGCAAGTCGCGCATTGTTTTCTGCTTCTTGCTTTAAGCGATTTATGTTGATAGCAATTTCGCTTAGTTCCGGTGAGAGTTCAATATAATCTACTGATTTATCAAATAGTTTTCCTGTTGCAGCTTGTAACTCGTAGACATAATTAACAACCTTTTTCAAAAGTTTATAAGTCAAATACAAAATGCAAACTACCCATAATATAAGCCCTACCATATAAACATAAAGTCCCCTATATATCAGGTAGTAATGTTCCACATATCTATCCAGTACCCAAGTAAGTCCCATATCTAACGAAACCGTACACACTAAGATAATTCCCGAACAAATTACACTCTGTAAGATATAACTTTTAAACAGGATTGTAAGCAGATAATTTTGTTCATTTTTATTCAATTTCATAACCTACCCCCCAAACTGTTTTGATAAATTTTGGATTTTTGGCGGGTTCATTTAATTTTTCTCTAAGCCGCCCTATATGTGCCATTACGGTGTTGTTATTATCTAAATATTTTTCTTTCCAGATATTTTCAAATAGTTCCTCAGTTGAAACAACTTTGCCTTGATGTTCACATAAATACCAAAGGATTGAAAACTCGATAGGAGTTAAAGATATTTCTTTTCCGAACAAAAAGCATTTATGCGTGTCCTTATTGATAATCAATCCTCTAATGTCATATTCACTTTTTGGAAAAAACTGCTTTTTTGTTGGATTGTTGTACTTCTGATAGCGTCTTAACTGTGTTTTCACTCTTGCAATGACTTCAAGGGGATTAAAAGGTTTTGTTATATAATCATCGGCACCTATTGTTAGCCCCATTATTTTATCGCCATCATCAATTTTAGCTGTAAGCATAATAACAGGGAAATAATAATTTTCTCTAATTTTTTGGCAAATACGGAATCCGTCTATATCAGGAAGCATAACGTCCAATATCGCCAAATCAATTTCCGTTTTCTGAATACATTCCAATGCTTCAATTCCATTGTAATATTTGTGTACTATATAATTATCGTTTTTAAGATAAACTTCAAGTAAATCTGCTATCTCTTTTTCATCATCTACAACTAAAATTTTTTCATTCATTGTCTACACTCCTTTTTATCCTTTTATCAAATGGTTTTACTGCGCTCTTGGGTATCAACCACATATAACCGATTTTTGAAACACCAGGTATTCGATTTTCTTTACAAAGTATCTGCACACGCCGTTCAGAAATACCCCATTTTTCCGCTGCTTCGGGACAAGACATATATTCCATATCGTAACCGTCCTTTCTTCAAACATTATCAATATAATTATACTCGGATAACCGAATAATAGCAAGTACATGATATGCTCTATTTCTATCCATACTATGATGTGTGTAATCATATCTTGAAAGAGAGATGAAATATACAATGTAGTTGGGTGAAATGATTATGAAGCAGAGCAAAGAAAAGTTTGATTTTAAGGCTTTCGGACAGGCTATCAAAGCGGCAAGAAAAGCAAAGGGAATTTCCCGCAACCAGTTAGCGGATAAGCTGAACATTGCGCCGCGATATATCGCGTCCATTGAAAACAGCGGGCAGCACCCAAGTTTGCAGATTTTGTATGAGCTTGTAACCCTGCTTGACGTATCGGTAGACCAGTTCTTTTTCCCGGAACGGGAACAGGAAAAGTCCACACGCCGCCGTCAGCTTGATACCATGCTCAACGGCATGAGCGAAAAGGATTTGAAAATCCTGTCAGCTACCGCAAAAGGGATTGAGGAAGCCAACAACGAAATAACGGGGGAATAAAGTTCCCTCGTTTCTTCATAGAAAAAGCAGTTTGAAACGTCGCAGTTTGCGGCGTTTTTCTTTTGTCCTGCTTTGGCAAAATCAGATTTTCCATGTAGTAGGGATAAAGGGAGAAAGTTTCTTAGCAAGCATAGGAAAGGGGTACCCTTTCCGTATTTTCGCCCTCCTGCGCTGCGGCGCGTCGGTTGAAAATTGCTTGTTGGGAAGTGTCCCAAACCCTCGGAATGGAAAGGAGTGTGAGCCGATGAACGGCAGGAAACGGACAGTACAAATTAAATTCAGAGTAACAGAGGAAGAACGGGCGTTCATTGAACAGAAAATGCAGCTCGTCCCTACCCGGAACATGGAAGCCTACTTGCGGAAAATGGCAATCGACGGGTATATCATTCAGATAGATCATGCCGACATAAAAGCTATGACAGCGGAGATACAGAAAATCGGGGTCAATGTCAATCAGATTGCAAAGCGCGTCAATGCGACGGGCAGCGTCTACCAAGAGGATATAGAAGAAATCAAGGAGGTGCTTGCGGAGATATGGCGGTTACAAAGATTAAGCCTATTAAAAGCACGTTAAAAAAAGCCCTTGACTATATCCAAAACCCGGACAAGACGGACGGGAAAATGCTGGTGTCCTCGTTCGGGTGCAGCTATGAAACGGCAGATATTGAGTTCGGATTTACATTGTCGCAAGCTCTTGACAGAGGAAACAACCTCGCACACCATTTGATACAATCTTTTGAGCCGGGGGAAGTCGATTATGAGAAAGCCCATGAAATCGGAAAACAGCTTGCCGACGCGGTAACAAAGGGGCAATATGAATACGTCCTTACCACTCACATAGATAAAGGGCATATCCATAACCACATCATTTTTTGTGCGGTAAACTTTGTAGACTACCACAAGTATGTTTCCAACAAGCGCACCTATTACGGAATACGCAACATCAGCGACAGGCTGTGCCGGGAAAACGGCTTGTCCGTCCTTGTGCCGGAGAAAGGCGGCAAGGGAAAGAATTATGCGGTGTATAAGAAAGAGAAAACCGCCAAAGCAAAATTGAAACTTGCCGTCGATACCCTTATCCCCCAAGTGTCCGACTTTGAAGAATTGCTCGCGCGGTTACAGGCAGAAGGCTTCACAATCAAACGGGGAAAATATGTGTCCTGTTTGGTTCCGGGACAGGAACGGTTTACCCGTTTGAAAACCCTCGGCGCAGATTATACAGAGGAAGCAATCCGGGAACGGATAGAGGGCAAGCGTACCCGCACCGCCAAAGCTCCCAAGACAGAACGCGGCGTGTCCCTGCTCATTGATATTGAAAACAGTATCAAGGCGGCGCAGAGCCGGGGTTATGAACAATAAACATTTGTGAGGACTTATAAAAGGTTTTGCGTCTATCAAATCAATAAAAAATATCCATTCCATCAATTTTATCAAACACACCACCCTGCTTGCTTGTTCTGCCCTGTGGGCTGTCAGCCTTGCCGCCTGCAGCCAGCCTGTCGCTTCCGATGCCGCCAGCACTGCAGGCAGTGCTTCCAGCAGCGCCACCAGTGATACCTCTCAAATCCCCAACCCATGGACCGGCTGCACCACCCTGGCGGATGCCGCCGCCCTGACCGGGTACGATTTTACCGTGCCCGATTCCGTGGATGGCTACCCGGACGTTACCATTGCCGTATTGGAAAGCGAGCAGCTGACCGAGGTGCAGTACAGCTCCGGCAATGCCCGCCTTTGCCTGCGCAAGGCCCCCGGCAGCGATGACATCAGCGGAGATTTCAACCAGTATGCGGAAAGCAATGCCGTTGATGTTGACGGCCGCAGCGTGACCCTGCAGGGCAACGACGGCCAGGTTCAGCTTGCCACCTGGCTGGACGGGGACTATACCTACTCCATCGGCATTTACCGCGAAGACGGCACCGGGCTGACCGCCGATGAAATGACTGGCCTGGTAAAAGCTGCCAAATGAGCGGCAAATTGTAACAATTTGGAACAACCTCAACCAAAACACAAAAGGGTGCGCAGCGAACGGTTTGCTGCACACCCTTTATTTTTGCTTTTTACACTTTTTGTTGCTGCGGTTTTGCAAAGTGTGCGTTTAATACGCAGGGGAACCCGCCAGCATCTTACGAAACAGCGCTGTTATTGCTCAACTTCATCACAATCAGGCCGTGATGTTCCCGCTATAAAAAACCTGCACAAAAGGAAATCCCCGCCTGAGGGAAAGGCGGGGATTTGAGAAAGGAGGAGAAGAACACATGAAAAAGATTTGTTAATATTTATCTTTCGCTTGCAATTAAATTGTAACCTTTTTGAAACCTTTTGTCAAGGCCAAATTGTAAAAGATTTGTAACCAATTTTGTGTTTTTTGTGTGAACGCTTCATCCTTCTCTTTGTTGCCCCGTCAATCCGCGTTATCCTGCAGGGGTTCCAGGGTAATTTCGGCTTCAAAGTTGCAGGTATCCCCCTGCCACCCGGCCATATACCAGCGGTTTTCTCCCACTGTGGCGCGGTACAGGCGGGTGCTTTCGCCCATGGGTACTTCCTTGTGATAATACAGGATCACATCCGTTACAGTGTGGGTCCGCCATACTTCCAGCGGCAGCGCATCACAGATCAGGTCCGCATACACGGTATTGTTCATATGGCCGTTCCGATCACACCGGCTGTACACAGCGCGATGGGTGCCAAGCTCTTCACAATCCTCCCGCTTGACTTTTGTCAGCTTGATGGGCAGTTCCCGGTCCAGCTTATCCACCCAGCCCGTTGTGGGGAAACCTTCCGGGTGCTTGCGCAGGATCATCCGCTTGTCGGTATCAATCAACACCCAGCGGCTGTCCACACACACCTCTTCCCTGCCCTGTGCATCGCAAAAGGTGGTAAAGCGGCGGTTGACGGCGCGGTGCAGGGCTTCCGGCTCGGTCTGCACGGTAATGGTTTCTTCCACGCGCGGGGTACGGGTAATGTGCAGAGCCAGCTTGGCCAGCACGTAAGACGTATGGGTGCTGGCATACAATTCCGGGGTAATGCCGTAATGTTCCGCATCCTCGGTGCCAATTTGCTGGCAGTAGCGCAGCAGGCTGCCAAGGGTTGCCATTTTGCGGAAATCAACATCATTTTCGTAGATCCTATATTTCTGGGTGTATTTCATCTCTCTGCCCTCTATTCATCTGCATTGTTTTTGCACACAAATCTTTTTTATAGTATAACACAAGCCCCGGTTCATCACAAAGGACAAATCAGGGCTTGTGTTTCAAATTGATTTTAAGCGGTGCCGGGCTGCTTAATAATTGTCCCGCACCTTTTTGCTCATCTTGCGCCAGATGTTAAAGCCGGAAATTGCAATGGCCCCCAGCAGGAACACCACGATCAGCCAGCCGCTGCCGGATTCATCGTAGCTCTTCATCTCACTCCATTTAGCGTCCATTTCGGCGTTGATGTCATCCGGCAAGGTCACAAAGACTTCCGCCTTATTCATCACTTCATCGCTGGGGTAAGCGATCGGGCTGTACTTCAAATCATCGTCCAGCCGCTCCCACACTTCGGTGATGGGGGTGGAGTAGCCGATGAAGTCACAATTCTGGTAGCCGACATCCGGTTCACACATAAAGTTGATGAACATTTCGGCGGCTTCCTTATGTTTGCTGGAGGCCGGGATGCACATGCTGTCCACAAAGAAGTTGACGCCCTCCTCCGGCGAAACGAACGCCAGATCCGGGTTTTCATCGATCATGGTCAGGGCATCGCCCGCATAATACGGGGCCATGGCAGCTTCGCCGCCCTCCATTTTATCGAAGATCTCATCCATAACATAGGCCTGCACTACAGATTTCTGAGCCTGCAGTTCCTTCATTACGTCGTCTACTTCTTCCACGCTGGAAGGGTTCAGCGAAAAGCCCATCTTTTTAGCTGCAATAGCGTAAGCATCGCGGGAGTTATTGAACATCAGCACATTACCGGCGTACTCCACATCCCACAGGTCCGCCCAGGATGTGGGCGGTTCTTCCACCATGGTGGTGTTATAAATAATGCCGGTGGTGCCCCAGGTATACGGCACACTGTAAGTATTATCAGGGTCATAGCTCCAGCCGAGGTAATTCTCGCCGATGTTGGCCATATTGGGGATGTTATCGTAATCCAGCTCGGCCAGCATGTTTTCGGCAATCATTTTGCCCACCATGTAGTCAGACGGCACGATCACATCATAACTGGCGCCGCCGGATTTCATTTTGGCATACAGGCTCTCGTTGGAGTCAAAGGTGGTATAGTTGACCTTGATACCGGTCAGGTCCTCGAAAGCCGAAATCACGTTCACGCTGTCATCGGAACCATCCGAGATATACAGGCCCCAGTTATACACGTTCAGGGTCAGATGGTCGTTGGCAAAGCGGGTCCAATCGTAATCGGCAGAAACCGAGATATCCTCGTTGACCTCCAGCATCTCCCCTTCCGCTGCAAAAGCAGGCAGGGTGCAGGCAAGGCTTAGGGCTGCGCACAAGGCAGCGCTGACAACCGCGCGGGTAAACTGTTTCATCTCTGCTTACCCCCTTTACTGTTCGGCCGCAGCGCGGCGGATGGCCTTCTGGTTGCGCTTGTAGGCGCGGGAATCCATAGCGTTGGAGGTAAGGATGATTGCCAGAATGACCAGGAACATGATGGCAGACAGCGCGTTGATCTCCGGGCTGACCTTTTTGCGGGTCATGGAGTAGATGGCAATGGGCAGGGTCTGCATGGTGCCGCAGTTGAAGTAGGAGATCATGAAGTCATCAATGGAGTAAGTCAGGCAGATCAAAAATGCCGACATGATGGCCGGGCTGAGCTGCGGCAGAATGACCTTGAAGAACGCCTGGCGCGGGGTGCAGCCCAGATCCAGGGCGGCATTGTACAAGCTGCCGTCCAGCTGGCGCAGCTTGGGGCCGACATTAAAAATAACATACGGCACATTGAACGTAATGTGCGCAACCAGCAGGGTGATCCAGCCGAACACGCCATTTTCGCCGCCAATGCCCATTTTTTGCACGATGACGAACAGCAGCATGAGGGAAACGCCGGTGATGATTTCCGGGTTGACAACCGGGACATAACTGATGTTATTGATAATCAGCTGTGCCTTACGGCTCATGGAGTTGATGCCGATGGTGGCCAGGGTCCCCAGCACCGTGGCAATGATAGCCGAAACAAATGCCAATACCAGCGAAAGCCCCAAAGCGGAAAGGATCATCTCATTATGGAACAGGCTGGCATACCATTTTAAGGAAAAACCGGTAAATACCGCACGGCTCTTATTTTCGTTAAAGCTGTAGGCGATGAGGACTGCGATGGGCAGGTACATAAACCCGAACACCAGCACCAGGTAGGTGCGCTGCAACAAATGCTTATGCTGTGTTTTCATTACATCACACCCTCCATTTCCTCTTCATCAAAGCTGGAGGTAAAGCTCATGCAGAGCAGAACGATCACCATCAGCACAAGGCTCATGGCAGAGCCGAGATTCAGGTTGTAAGAGTTGCCAAGGAACTGCAGCTCGATCAAGTCGCCAATCAGCAGGTTAGCGCCGCCGCCCAGCATACGGCTGATAATAAAGGTGGAAACCGCCGGAACAAACACCATGGTAATGCCGGTGGCAATGCCGGGCTTGCTCAGCGGGATTAGCACGCGGCCTAAAATCTGGAACACATTGGCTCCCAGGTCCTGCGCAGCTTCCACCACAGAATTGTCGATCTTGGTCATGGCGGTGTACAGCGGCAGGATCATATACGGCAGGTAGTTATACACCATGCCTAGTACCACGGCACCGGAGGTATTGATCATATTAAAGTGGCCGATGCCGAACAGGCCCAACAGCTTGTTGATCAGGCCGTTTTTTTCCAGCAGGGTCATCCACGCATAGGTGCGCAGCAAAAAGTTCATCCACATGGGTAGCATGACCAGCATCAGCATAATATGCTGTTTATTGGCGCGCAGCCGGCTGAGGAAATACCCCACCGGGAACGCCAGCACCAGGCAGATGATCGTGGCCTCCGCCGCAAGCAGCAGGCTGCGGCCAAAAACCGAGGCGTACCGCCCAATGCTGGTCAGGTTGGCAAGGGTAACTTGGCCGTCACTGTTGGTCAGGGCATACCACACAACAATGCCCAGCGGCACCACAATAAACAGGACCATCCACACCAGGTACGGTGCGGCAGCCCAGCGCGAAGCTTTGGAACGCAGCATCCCATCACACCTCCTCGCGGGACATGATGTGAATTTCATCCGGGCCAATGTTCATGCCGATCAGCTCGCCCGGCTGGCTGGCCTGGGTGGAGTGGATCAGCCATTCTTTGCCTTCCACGTCAACGTGCATTTCAAAATGCACGCCCTTGAAGATCACCTCGCGCACAAGGCCGGTCAGCTTGCCGGCGGACGGCGGAACGATATCCACGTCCTCCGGGCGGATAACCACCTGCACCGGCTCGCGCGGCTTAAAGCCGCGGTCCACGCAGGCAAATTCCTGCCCGCCAAAGCTGACAAGGAAGTCTTTTTCCATAATGCCGTCCACAATGTTGGAATCTCCGATGAACTTGGCAACAAAGGCATTGCGCGGCTCGTTATAAATATCCTGCGGGCTGCCGATCTGCTGGATGTTGCCCTTGTTCATGACAACAACGGTATCGGACATGGTCAGGGCTTCTTCCTGGTCGTGGGTGACGTAGATGAAGGTGATGTTCATCTCGCGCTGCAGGCGCTTGAGTTCCAGCTGCATCTCCTTGCGCAGCTTGAGGTCCAGGGCGCCCAGAGGCTCGTCGAGAAGCAGGATCTCCGGCTCATTGACCAGGCTGCGGGCGATGGCCACACGCTGCTGTTGGCCTCCCGATAGTTCGTTCGGACGATGGTTAAGACGTTCCTTAAGGCCAAGCGTTTCCACCAGCAGACGCAACCACTGTCGGTCTGGTTTCGCCCCAGCCAAGGTCAAGGGCATGAGAATGTTCTGTTCGGCAGTAAACATCGGCAGCAGATTGAAGCTTTGGAAGATGAAACCGATCTGATGGCGGCGCAGCAGGGTGAGCTGGTCGTCGTTCATGCGGGTCAGATCCTTGCCGTCGAACATGACGTGTCCGCTAGTGGCCGAATCAAGTCCGGCCAGCGTGTGCATCAACGTGGATTTGCCAGAGCCGGAAGGGCCCATGATGACGGTGAATTTTCCTTGTTCGAAGGCGATATTGACGTCACGTAACGCATGCACCGCGTTGCTTCCGGAACCGTAGTCCTTGACAAGATCGATGGCTTCAATGGCAGTGTTATTGGCTTTGATGGCGTCCCTGATGTCCATGGAAGTTCCTTTCTTTGCGAAGTTACTTCCAACATACGGAACATTCGACGTCAACGGTATCATGCGTTGGTCTGAAATCCTGCTGAACCGCGACTCATCCTTGAGTATGAGATCAACGCGGGAACAGCGAAAACTGGATGATCAGAAACCATGTTCCAAGCATCGGGCAATCGTCAATCGCCTAGCAATACGCCTTCGTGCGGCGGCTCAAGCCAATACGACTCCTTTTCCACACTGACGGTGGACGCCCACCAGGTCTGTTCCACGCCTGGCAATGGGCGAATGGATTCGTCCACCACGCGCCATAGGTCCTCATCGTTGTCGGCGATGATTTCAATCAGGTAATCGGCACCGTTCAATCCGACACCACTCATCGCGTACGTCACTTCGTCGATGGCCAGAAGCTGTTCGGAGTCAAGCCGATATGGAGGTTTCACTCCAAGTCCGAGGAATGCCTGTCGGAATCCTCCCAAACGCATGGGGCTTACCGTGGCCATAATGCGCATCACACCGGAATCCTCCAGTTTTTTGACGCGCCCACGAATCGCGGTGTGCGTCACGCCAAGATGCTCCCCTAGCGTGGCGTAGCTTGCCCTG
>OLKG01001541.1_pt1 | contig 16031 bp, 18 predicted proteins | sample 1603371 | NCBI WGS metagenome assembly OLKG01 (sample SAMN04168657, study PRJEB22393) | human gut metagenome | biome: human gut microbiome; feature: stool | host: Homo sapiens | collected 2014-03-20 | reverse complement strand
CAGAATCTCGTATGCCGTCTTCTGCTTGAAAAAAAAAAAAAAAAAAAAAAAAAAATCAACAAAAAAAAAAAAAAAAAAAAAAAAAAAGGAGTAATTAAAATGTTTAAAGTTAAGGCCTATGTAACTGAGATTGTACCGAATCATGTATATTCGGTTGATATTGACGGTTTTGAGAAAATTGTTACTACTTGTAAGGAGATTGATAATGGCGTGGTCACGTTTAAATCAGCTCTTACTAGGGTTCTTGATTATGCTTATGGTGATTGTGATTTTGATTTTGTGTGTTGCGGTGTTAAAAATGGTGTTGGTTGTTATGTTGTCTCAATTTATGATTATGTATGGTGACTGACATAATTGTTTAAATGAAAAAACCCCGCATATAATGCGGGGTTTTTATGTTTTCATATCATTTTATGCTGTCCATGTGGCGTGTACGCTCGTGTTTCCTGTTTGTCCGGTGGAGTTCATCATGGATACGTTGATGCCTAGGAATTGGAATAGGCGTGGTGTGGTTGTGTTTCCAGCGCTTACGCCCCATACCCAAACGTTGTGCCACGTGCTCGCCCAGCCGGGCATGGTATTACCTTGGCCAGCACCTATGTTCTCCACATTGCCCATGAGGTCGTATGTGACTATGCCGTTTTGAAGTGTTATGAAGCCTGTTGCACTGCCGAAGTTGGTTTTGTATGTCTCTTGACGTGGTGTGTAATTGCGATATGCACCGTTATAGATATATTTTGCAATTGTCTGTGCGCCTAGCTGATTTGGGTGTATGCTATCCGAGCCGACAGAATCCGTTTCACCTTTTAGCCATATGTAGGCGAATTTGAGTGTTTCAGCGTTCGGTGTGTGATTTGTTATCAGTTCCGCGCCGCGTGTGAGTCCGGCTAGTTTTTCTCGGGATTCAGCGGGTACACATCCATCATCGTAGAGCATTGGCACGATTAGTATTTGTGCGTTTGGGAATATTGTTATCATTCGGTTTACGCATTCCTGTATTTTTGTCTTAGCGTTATTGTAGTTCAGTATGTCGTTTCGCCCACCGGCTAATACGGCTAGTTTGACTTTGCTTTTGTCTAGTGTGCTGTCTGTGTTTGCGTTGTTTATTTGATTTATGAATGTTCGCGTATCCACATTGAAACCGGCACCGCTGACTGCGTAGTTTTTGAGTGTCAGTGTTGGGATGTATTGGTGTAACCAATACGGCCATGTGTTTTGTGCTGTGGTTGAGTCTGCGTAAGAGTCGCCGAACGTTACCATATATCCGTTATTATATTGGTAGTTGCTTAGGGTGGTGTTGATTACGCGAATGTCTTGAGTGTTTTTGCTAATGTCTTGAGTGTTTTTGCTAATGTCTTGAGTGTTTTTGTTTATTTTATTTTTGAGGTTGGTTGCGTCTGTAACGTTGTTTACGCCTAGCGCGTTTAGATTTGATTTGTTGTTTTGTGCTGTTTCCGCTGTGTTGTCTATTTTGTTTTTGAGCGTGGTTGCGGTTGCGGTGTCGGTTACGCCTAACGCTGTCAGATTTTTGGTGTTGTTTTGTGCGGTTTCTAACGCTTGCGTGGCTTTACCGTCCGCAGTGTTTGCGTTAGTGTTGATTTTGTACATGGTATTGTCGATAATATCCATTGACGCATTGTATTGGTCAGTGAGGTTTGCCGCGTCGCCGGTTTGGTATTTTTCGAGGTTGAAGTTAGTTGTGTAGTCGGTCATGTTAGTTGTCCTTTCTGAGATTTGTCGGGTGATTTATTTCTTCCTGTACTTTTAGTTGATGTATTACGCGGTCTAGGGTACGCATTGCGGCGTTGTATCCATCACGTAGGTCGGCTAAGTCGCCTGTTTCGTATAGTGGCAGATGATAGAACGGGGTTTCTGTTGCCATGATACTCCTCTTTTATGAAAGTGGCGGGTATTTATCGCCGGTGGTTGGATTAGTGACACGTGGTGTGGTGTCGTTGAATATGGTGAGATTGCCGATTGCGGGTGTTTCGTCGGTTCGGTGCTCGGATAGTTTGCCGGTGTTGATATCGGCTATTTGTGTGACTCGCGCGCCGTACACTGCTAGTTCGCGGTACAAGTCGCGTAGTGCTGTTTTACTGTCAGTGTATTCGCCTTTTGTGACGTTCCATACTAGTTGTGTGTCTCCTATGTGGTCGATTTGTTCTTGTATTTGCGTTATGGCGATTGCATAATCGTTTAGGTGTGCTTCAATGTTTTTTATTCTTGTATCGTAGTCGTTCAATGTTTTGTTTATGTCGGTTACGATTTCGTCAAGATATGCCGTTATGTGGTCGATTTCACACGCAATGTGTTTTATTATTTCTTCTTGGCTTTTGGCGTTCCAGTAAAACGCGGGTATGGCGGGCGTGTACGGCCATATCGAGAAAAACGGTAGATATGGAAACATTATTTTTCCTTCCTTGCGAGGTTGATTCGTTGCGCCAAAACGTCGGCGTATTGTAGCATGATGGCGTATTGTTTTATCAACAATTTATAGTGATTATCTGTCAGCGTTTTCTTTTTGTTCATTTGTTTCAATAAATAATCACCTAGTTTGTTGATGTTTTCGGTAAGTTTGGAATATTCGTTTTCGATGCGGGCTAATGTATTGGTGTCCATGAAATCACCTCGCTAGTAATTGTTTATGTTGATAGTCCATAACGGGCTAAAACATGATTCTAGATGGTCGAGTAACAACACGTCAATATCGACATATTCACCGTTTCGGATACGTTCGATTTTGTCCATGAAATTCCCATTAGTGACTGTCTCGTATTGATTATCTGTTGCGTTGCTTGCGTAGTCCTGATTTTCGGCCAGTTGAGTCGCCGGGAAATCGCTGAAAACGGTTCGCATTTTGTGCCATGTGTCGTTATCACTGAGTATTATGTCAGGGTTTTTATCTGTAAGCGCGTATAGTGGGCGTAATGTCGGCATGATTTCTTGTATGAGCCGTAGGAAGTGCCGTCGCCATCTTGACGGCGGCATAACGCCTAATTCCCAGTCGTAGAAACGGTTTTCGATTTTCTTGCAACAGCGCGTGTATTGCGTGTCATTATAGGCAACGTCCCGCCATGACCATGTGGCATTATTCCAGTCAACACCGCCCGGCACGTCAAGTAGTTCTCCGAACGTGTATGTCATCACGCCATGAAATTCGTCGCGTGATTCGCACGGCTGGTAGCTGTCTATGTCATTCTGCATTATCATCACCGGTCAATCTTTCAAGGTTGTTCAAATAATCATAATTGCGTGAGATGTTGTCTTCGTTCCATACGACTTGTATCGGTTCCTTGAGGTATTTTTGAAATCTTGTGTTGAGTATATCGCAGGCGGCGCGGCGTTCCTCCAGTTCGCTGAGCGCGCGTAGGTCGGTCGGTTCGCCGTAGTCCTGTATTTCGTCGGCGGTCTGCCGTTCCATTTTCAAGGGGAGGTTTTTGATGCCTAGCGCTTGATAGAATGAGTTCCACGTGTTTTGTATGTCGTTCTGTAATTCCATTCCGATATAATCGACGTTGGTTTTCAGCACGTTGGCTTTCATGGAATCGGTGAAACCGGGTGTCGCCATGATTGCCATTTCACCGCCGCTGATTTGCTTGATAACGTTGATGCCCGCCGTCTGCTGTCCGGCTGGAACCTCCAAAATAAACGGTGTTTTCTGGTTGAAGCGATTTTGCCGTCGCGTCATGTATAAATCTTCAATCTCATGCGCGAAAAACTCGATGGTCGGAATGAGCGGCGTGCGCGCGCGGTTGGCGTAGATGAAAACACCATTTGAATTGTTCACCGGGAAACGCCAACCGTTGACACCGTAGCTATCCCATTTCTTCGGTTTGTAATACACGTTGAAATTCGATGTTGTCACCGCTTGCGTGCTGAAAAACACTCCGGGCTTACTATGCGGAAACGCGATTGTCGCGTAACCGAAATACAATAGATTGTATTCCAGAAACCACGCGTCGCAGGTCTTGGGCAGATTCAACCATTTGAACCGTGATAACGCGATGTTCAACATTTGCGAATATGCCATCGAATACGCTTGCGAGTTGAGCGCCTCGGACTGTTGCCATACCGGTACGCCGCGTTCTCCCAGTTCCGCGCGGGTCAATGGTCTTTTATGTGTACGTTTGCGTCCCATATTTTCCACCTTATAGATTGTCGTGTACGAAGTCGCCGCCGACTTCCTCGGGCCTGTTCCATATTGTAACACCGTTATTGAAAATATCTCTTATTGTCTGCAATTGCTCGTTTTGCGCCAATGGGCATATCGTCCATATGTCGGCGGTCTGCCAATACGTGTAATGCTTGCACGTTGTCAGCGTCGGTTTGTTGTAGAGTTTGTTGCTTGCTATCCCGTAGCGTAGCATGTAATCACCCGCCGCCGCTATCGCGCCGTTGTCCTCCGTGACTATTTTCACGGTCATGGTGTCAAGCCCCGTGGCCTGTCTGAAATTGTCGCCGCCATACGCGCCGACTGGTTGCGCTGGACGGTTGAGCGTGTCGCGCCATGACGCATTTGTGTTGTCGCGCGTGTTCGTCATGATTCGTTTGGCGTTGTCAACCGTCAGATTACGTGACGCGTCCGCGTTCGTGTTGGCCGCGCCCGTGCTTGTGGCGGTCATGTCGGTAGCCGCGCTTGTGCTGTACTCGGTAACGTGGTCGGCTTGCGTGTTCGCACGATTGGTCACGGCGGTGGCCTGTGTTATGGCATGTTGTGTTTGCTCGGTGTTGGTCTGTATTGCGTTTTTCGCTTTATCAGTTGCAACATAATTAGACGTTGCGTTGAGTTCCTGACTGTTAGTGATTGCAATACCGGTGTTGTAACCCTGAAGCGCCGCACCGCCGATTGCCATTGCACCGGCCACCATCGGTGTGGCCGCGCCTCCGGTGCCGATTACCAGCGCGGCCCCCGCCATTGTGCCTATCGCACTTGCCACGCTTGTTATTGCCTGAGTTTGGGTGCCCTCCACAAAAGCTTTATTCTGTAGTGTATTATCATCACTTACATCACGGTTGATTTTGGCCGTGCTAGTCTTCAAGTCAGCGTTTTGGCGTGTGTTCGAGTATGTGAGATTATCCGACCGCACACTATTGGACTCGTTTTTTGTCGCTATGTCGCGTTGATTCGCGCGTGCGGTGTTCGACACCGCCGCCGCACTGCTACGATACGTGTTTGCCTGACTGACATTAGCCGAGTGCGCGCCGTTTTCATACGTCAGCATGGCGTTTTGCCGTGCCTGACTTACGGCGACATTGTAAGTGGCGGCGCGTTGCGCGTCAATCGCGCGGCGTTGCAACGCATACGTCGGTATGTCATGGGATATGAGCGTTTTGAGTATGTCCGCGTTCGGCACGTCGGCGGTGATGGCGGTCCCGTTGATGGCGTTGATGGTTACGGACGTGCCGCCGTCACCCCCGATACCGTCAAGCCATGCGAGTTGTCGTAATATCGGGTAGCTTAATGACGTGACGGCTTGCGCCGAGAGATGGCCGCAATCAGCTATTTCTACCCGGGTTTTATTGCCGATATTGTCGGATATTTCCAAGTGCGCGTAGGGCGCAAGGTACAGTCGTGTTATTTTGGCGTACTCAGGTGAATAGCCGAAGTCATTTATTGTCAGATTAATGTCCGCTAGTTTTGCGCGCGCACCGCTGACCGTATGCCATGCCACATCATTAACCGTAGTGACGGTTCCGAAGTGCATCATGCTTGCCGTGGCAACGAAAACAGATACGATTTGTGACATGATATGCGGATAATACGCAAACATCGTATCAAAATAATCACCCGATACTTTGGATGATTCCAGCGCGTACATGTACACGTTGCTTGCGGTGAGGTTATCAATGGTATTATATGACGTACCCGCGCCGGTTACGTTTGACGTGTTTATGTTCCCGGCACCCCATACAAAACCATTAACCGTTTCGTCGGCGTTAGTATATGACGGACTGGTATCCGTAACGTCCGCACCACGCACATTGCTCATTGATTGCAATTGTTGCGGGGAAAAAGTCGCGGCCAAACATATGTATCTTGTACCGTTTTGCAAGTTAATCGCCGTGCTTTTTCTAATGTTCGTCGCCGCGTTGCCATAATCAACGTCGGGCAACGTAAAATCACGACAGTTGGCCCGTGGGTTCTCCAACAGTTTTTGCGGTGTCGTTTCCGTCAACGGCGCGTGACCGCGTGACAACAGCAAACCGTTAATTGTGGTGCTGTTGATATAGTCCGTCCATACATCCCGCACAAGCATGCATGTTGTCGTGTTCGGCGCTTCCGCCTGCACGGACGTAATGAAAAAGTGATAGCGTGTCTGCACGTCGGTTTTCTGATACGGCGTATTGACAATATCATGTGCAAAATCAACGACAATGTAATTGTACCGTTGCGCCGTCATGTACGGTACGGGCAGTTTTATACCGTCCGTATCGGCACGCGCGATATACATGTTGGTTGTGAGTTGGACCGTTTCGCCGTCCAGCGCGTCGAACCATGCATCTCTTGCGGTGTCATCGGGGAATTTCACGGCATCATGGTAATCGTCGTACCAATTCACACGGCACAGTTTAATCGCCGTGTTTGGCGTCCAAACATTATAATCAAAAACGTTGCGGTATTGGCCGTATACGCGCGTATCGGCACCGGGGAACGTCGTTGCGTTTTGCAGATGTGGAAAATCCATATTGTACCCTTTCATATACGATAAATGGGTGGTGTTTCACGTGAAACACCACCCATTTATATCATAAATAAATCAGACTAGGCGACGGTAAGCGTGCATGTTGCGGAATGTTTCGTAGTCGCGCCGTTCGGGTTGGTATACGTGGCGGTGCCCGTCACGGTAATGACGTCACCGGCCACAAGGCCGTCGCGCTGCACGTGCAAGCGCGCTTGGTCATCAACGAACGTATTGACGTTGAGGTCAAACGCCGCACCGTGCGCGTCATCACCGCTTGCGACATGATTCGCCGCAACCTCGTACGTCGCCGCGTTCGGTGCCACCTGAATGGCGGTACCGGTTGGAGCGACGGTGGCGGTGAGCTTCGGCGTGAGCTGTACCACGTCGCCCGCCGATACCGTGCCCGTTGTCGGGGTCAGTGCGAAGCCGGTCACGGTCTGCGTCACGACCTTGATGCTGGTGCCCGCGTCGGTAGTGAACAACGCGCACGGGGTGAAAGGCGACACGCCGTAGATTCCCCAATGGTTAAGATACAGCGTGTTGCCAAGTGTCTGCGGGTTATAGAATTGGGTAGTGCCGTACATGGTGTCGCGCACCTGATACCAGTCGGTCGAAACAAGCAACGCAACAGCACCGGGGATACCGAGGCTAGGCACCTGAACGATACGATACGGCACTTCGGCTTTATCCAACTGGAACACGGCGCTCAATGCATCGACATCAATCGACGCAAGATACTCCGGCTCAATCAACAACACCATTTGCTGGGGGTTGGCGTATGCCGGGATATCGGTCACGTTGAGCGCATTGTACTGGGTGCTCGGGAACTGCATACGTCCGGCGGTCGAACGCAACGCCTTGAGCAACGTCTTGGCGGTCGTTTCGTCGCTCGGTACATTATCAAGATGCACCTTGTAGAAGCCGAGATTTTGTTCGTAGTGGCGTATCAGCGCAAGCATGATGTTCATTTCATCGTAATTATCGCAATTACGCGGGGTCTCCATAATCTGCGCAATGAAACGGTTCAGCCCGAAATCATCCACGAACGCCTGCCGCAACTCATCTTCAGTCCATGAGATGGGGTACTGGTCACGACGGTTATTCTCGTAGAACCACACGGCGGCCTCGGGGCGGTGCATCTTCAGAAGCTCTTCGGCGTCATCCTTGTACCCGTGCGCCTTAATCCATTTGACGGCGATTTCCTGCACGGTCGAACCCCAATACAAGTTTTCCTTTTTGAAAATCGCCAACGGGTTCTCAAACGGCGCGTTCTGCGCCATAACGGTGAGTCCGATACGGTTCACCATACTCCAAACACAGTCATTCAAATATTGACGGTTCATGGGGTCGAACAGATAACGCATGGTGTTCGCCACGCCGGTTTGCGTCGCGCTCGGAATGCGTTGCTGGTAGTCATCGGTACCCTTGGTACGGACTTTATCCAAAATCGTCGCGTTATCTACAGCCATAATATTTTTCTCCTATCCGTTACAGTGTGTAATCGAGGTTTTCCAAGTCTGTAGCCGCCGCTTGTGCGATTGCCTCAGCCGCGTCATCGTCGGTTTCCTTGACGGTTGCACCGTTTTCGACCATCTGCGCCACAGAATCCGTGAAATTGTCGTAGATACCGTCGATTCGCTCGTCCATCACATCAAGCTTATCAAGTACACGTGAAAGCATATCACGCAAGTCATCGAATTCGCCTTCACGGTGCGTTTCGTCGGGGGTGAGGTCATCACGTTCGGCGGTGTCCCTCTCCTCGGTGGTTTCGTCATCCATTTGTTTTTCCTTCCATATATGAAAAAGCCGTACCGGTATGTGACCGGTACGACTTAAGAATAGCATACTTGCGACATGACTCACAGCGACAACCGGCGCGCTTATCCCTTACGGCCATATCATTGGCGGAGTCAACCGTGGAAGTCAATGACAATGTTTTAGCGGTCTCACTGCGGTATCTCTTTGTATGCCGTATGTTATTTTACTCCAAAATTCCTTAGCATTTCACTTACGGCGTGTTGTGTTTCCACCGTATCATAGCGCAGATACCCCAGCGCATAATATGATGTAAGATTACGTATCAAATCTTTAGCCATGTTCGCGGTAAGATAGTTAAGTTTGTTGTCCGCTCGGGTGATTGCGAAATACGGTACATGTGCGCCGCTATCATATTTTGAGGATATGAAAACATAGCCGCAACGCAAATCGACATACACGCCGTATTCGTTTTGCAACCATCGAAAAACATACGTAAGTTTTGCATGTCCGTGCGGTTTTTCGATAAAATCAGTGTCATGCCGTTTGAACCTGTTTTTAGCGGTCATGTCATCGTTGTTCTTCAACATGCGTCCCGCCACCGTGTTCCTTGTTTTTTGTTCGGCGTATTCATCATCACGGACATAATCGAACAGACATGTTTTCCCGCCCAGCCATTGCAAACCGTACTCAGGTTCCAACGGTACGTCATAATGCTGGAAATACGGATTAAAAACGTCGCAGGCATTACCCAGCAGAAATACTCTCGGCTTGCGCAATCCCGTATCATCAGCGCGTTCTCGTGTGACGGTATCCACAAGTTTCGCCAATTGCTCAAACTCGTTTTTCAGATACGTGTGATATCTATCATCGTTATCTATGATAATTTCATCCATGCAGATATTGCGCACATTAACATAAGTGCTCTTCTTTTTCTGCTGTTGTAATGACAACGGGATAAAATAGCCAATTGTTTTCCACGGGTTTTCTTTTTTACCGGTTTTCTTTCTGCGTATTTCCGCTATTTTATTAGTTGTGCGAAATTCATAATCGGAAAAAATATTATCTTGTACGATACGACTAAAATAGTTCGCCGCGACATCGTTGTTTTCCTCACGAAACCGTGTCACTTCCACAAAACAATAGCCGTTTTTCAAATAATCCTCTATCATGTATTTTCGTACACCGTATGTCTTACCTAAACCACGCGCGCCGATAATCATATTAACATCTGCGTTACGCGGCAATATCAACGTCTTAAACCGGTCATAATAATATTTCGCCATCAATACTCACAATCATAGGTTTGCCGTCCCGCACAATAAGCTCACGCGGTGCCGTTTCCACATTTCTATTATATATGTTTCGTAAGTATGTCAGATTCTCGCCGTTTGCCTGTTTGTCCGATTCGCCCAGCCATCTGCCGGACGGATACAACGCAATCGCCTCGGGCGCGTCAACATGGCATGTCGCACCCCGATAATCGGTGACGGTGCCGACGTACCTCTCCCACACATGCGGACGGTTGCGTTGCAACGTATGGCAAATCTCATAATCAACCAACACATCATAACCAAGCGCCAAACGTACCGTTTCCGCGAAACCGTGACCCATACGCATAATATCCTCGATACAGTCTTCAATGTTGTACACGCCGTCGGGCCGTGGCAATCCCGCGCAAGTGACATGCACGCGTCCGGACATATCCAGACTTACACGCGCCTTGTTCCACAGTTCCACATGCTCGGTGTAACGAGTGGTGCCGCCACAGTCCTCAACCTCGAACTTGCCGATATGGTCAAGCGTTGACGCCATGTCGGGCGCGGTGTTTCGTACACGCCTCATAGTAAGATTAATTGCGTTTTCTATCGCGGTGTGCAATGGTTCGAGCGCGTCCAACAGTTCCGCGTCGGTCACGTCATTGGCGCAACTGATTTTAAGACTGTCCGTATCACCACCCGTGACGGTGACACGCGCACCGAAACGCCGATATATCAGCATCATGGCTATCAAAAGGTGCATTCTGCTACCCGCAACGATTCGCATACCGTATGTATAAAGCACGCGCGGCGTCTTCGGACGTTTTTTCGCGAAATTCTCGGGAATGCAGACCGTGTTTTTATCTACTTCCAGTTCACCGGTTTCCGTCACGCGGTAATCGGCCTTCATAATGTCTTGCGCCTGAGTGCCATAGATTCCGTTGAATTGTCCTTTAACGGTGCTACCGTAATAGGATTGCAGAAATTTCATGCTCAACGTGCCCGTCCTAGCGTCACGTGCGATTCCCTCGGGTATCGACTCGGGTATATCACCCGCATACGGCACACCCTCGGTGTAGTGTTTAATCAGGTTTTTAACGTCGGTTTTACGCGCGAACAACATGTTAGATTGTAGGGTCACGTAATCGGGCGGTACAATCGTTTTAGTGGTGGCTTCACCGTACAACACACGCATTTCGTCAAACTCGTACACCTGCGCCACGTTCCACAGCTCAATCTCATTAACGTGTAAGATGCATTCGTCCGCCCGATACAATTTTCCAAAAGCAAACGTCGGATTAACGGCACTATCAACGTAGCCGTGCGCCCTGATACTGTTTTCCTGTGTTTTCGCGCGTTCGTTGTTGCTGTAATCGGTGTCCGCTTGCAACGTTTTCACGAACTTGGAACGTGGGCAGATTGCAATACCCCAATCGGCAAAACACGTGTTTGTCCGCAATCTAAGGTTTGTAAAACCTATCGCAACATGTAACCCCGTACGAAACGGGTCACTATAATTACGTAATACATCTTCAAGCGACGTATCAACGACACGCTTGCACGCGATTTGCAAAATTTCCGGCGGCACGACCGCGAATTTAACCGGCAAACGCCGCCCGTTGATAAACGCATGATGCATTGACGTAACGTCAAGAGACGCCACGTTATCAACGACAACGCTAGCGGTTTTAACGCTCGTAAAAGTCAATCCGCCACGAAAACACGCCTTACGCAACGCATAGGACTCATAGTTTTTCGGAAACTCCTGATTGCACGTCGTTTCAAATGCACGTTGCAGCGTGATTTTCTTGCCGCCCTGCAACGTGACGCGCCGCCCGCCAATCTCACGGCGCGCCATCTGGCGCACGAGCGAGGTTTTGGTCAGCACACGGCATCCCAACATGTCAGGCGTGAGCCAATGGTTCGCATGTAACAGCCATTGCAGATATTGCGGTATCACCTGCACGTCGCGCCGCGCATAAAACAATTCCTCCTCAGTCAACGGCGTTTCAGGCGTACGCGCCAGCGTGTAATCCCAATCGCCCACCGCCTTGGGCAGGCCGCACGTCTCACCCATTGCACGCAATCCGCCCATTTCAAGGTAAAACGTATCCCAAAAACGGCACACCACATTACCATCAACGCACAAATCGAGCGTGTACACGCTGGTAGCGGTCTGCGCATTGACCTCAATCGTATACGATTGCGCCAATTCCAGCATAAGCGTTTGCATATCAAACATGAGATTATATGCCGCGATTATCGGCACATAACCATGAGCACGGCCATACGCAATCAAATCATCAATGTACGCCAGCGCTTCGGGCGTATGACGGTAAAAACGTACATCGTCCGTATCGGGGTCATACGATTCCAACGGGGTGTCCCGCAAATCGTTGAAAATATACAATATCGGATATGCGCGCGTTTCGGCACCCTCACCGATATTCGTTGTTTCGGTGTCAAATATCGCCGCGACCCTGTATTCTTTACGTGCTTTCATCGTACCACATCAGGGGAAACCGCTACGAGCCATATCGGACTACCGCCGTCGGTATCCATATAATCTTCCAATTCGCCCGTGTGCGCTTTCATGCTTTTGGCGTATTGCAACACTTTTTCATTGCGCGCCATAATGGTATCAAAAAGCCCACTCAACGAGTCCGCGTCATATGCCTTCATGACAGTCTCCAATCGTTTGTCAGGCGGAATGTTCGGCTTCTGCCATATGTTTTGTGTGTATCGCCAAAAAATCTTGACTTTTTCCCGACCGAGCTCACCCAATACGCTCGACTGCCCCTTGGACGCCAATCTCATCTCTGTACGGAAAATGTTAAACGAACGTCTACGCTCAATCGCGCGGCTCTTGCCACCGCGCACCTCGCCAACCTGTCGCACAAGCGTATCCGCGACTTCGTTGGCACGCTGATACAATTCCTCACGCATGGCGCGATTACTCACGCGCCCGACATATGTTTTTTTCAACTGCGATTCAAGCCGCTGAATATAATCCCGTCGCGCGTTTATCTCGCTCTCGGGCATGGTGTCCGTGATGCTTTTTTTCAGACTGTTTATCGCGCGAATTACGCGCTTGCGTTTCGCGGTTAAAACGTCCGCCTGTTTATGCGCTCTAGGCATGATTACACCAACCTCATAAAAAAAGCGCCATATTATTTTATGGCGCTTTTTTTCTCATTTCAAACTACTTAATTTCAAGCGATTTGGTAAACCTGCCACCACCAAGCGACATCTTTTTCACTGTCACGGGGATACCGTTCGGCGCGTTAAAATCAGGGAACATATCATAAATATCCAACACGCTACGATAAATGCCCTGCGACTGACTAAAATACGTATTGCCGTCATTTGCAAAAAGATAGACGTTTGCGCATTTCTGCCCCGTCTGAGAACGCACGCCCGGCGCGATATACGCGCCAATGACCGTTATCGGCGTGTCACCGACACCGTTCAGTGACAAAGCGTTGTTACGCGCGTTGACAATGGCACGTTTGCCCTCAAAAGTGCTGTTGTCCATCGTACAAATGTAACGATAATTGTCAACAGTGGTCTGAGCGGTTTCATTAGCGGTGTCGTTCATCTGTTCATTGTTTTCGGTCATGATGTTTCCTTCCAAAATCAGAACTCGGGTTCGTTATCGTTGTCGTTATCGTTGTCGTTATCGTTGTCGGTTACGATACGTTCGGCGTGTTCGATGAACGTATCAACGTCCATTGCATACGTTATCTTGTGTACGGTGATATCATCAATCAGGACGTTGACGATACCCGCGTCCATAAGCGCTTTAACTGCTTTTTCAACGGTGCGAATATTTCCGGTGGTGTGAAACGTTTGCATTTCGCCGTTTCGGTCATAGTAGCTGATATCGCTATCGGCGATTACCTTACGAATCTTACGCATATTATTATCCTTTGTATCTGTTTTTTTCTGTTAACATTTTTGCTAACACATATATTTATAGCATAAAAATCGGCGCGCGCAAAAGCGACACGCCGATTATTGATAACGATTATCAGTAACGCAAAATCTGACCCGGATAAATCAAACTCGGGTTAGACAGACCATTAACCGACGCGACACGAGACCAATCAACGCCGAAAACAGACCACAAACTATCACCCGGTTGCACCGTATACGTGCGCGCCGCACTCGTATTCGACTGCGCAACAGTGCCACCGCCATAGCAAACGGTTTCGCCGGGATATATCACATTGGGATTACCGGACGCATACCCCGACCAATCAGACCACGACCCCAAGCCAGTCGCCGCCGCGATACTAGACAACGTGTCACCCGACCCGACCGTAACACACATGGACGCACAACCCGTATCCGGTGCCGGAACCGGTGCCGGAGTCGAAACACCGCCATCACGCTCGCCGCGTGCGTAAGCGTCCCACTGCCAGCGCTCACCCCTAAAATAATTCAGGTCCAGAGGGCCATAACCCGACACGTAACCATTAGATGTATACTGTCGCATGGCCTCACCATACGCGCCATAAAGCCACGGCACCGCCTGATAACCAGTCGGCACGTTGGACGCATATTGTGCGACCCAAACCCCGCAATGTTCACGTACATACGGCGTGAGCTGACCCAATGAATACGCCCCCGTATAAACGATAGGCCAAACTTTCGTGCGGTCATACACGCGCCGCACCCAAGTTTCGACCCACGCGCCGTTACCGTACTGCGGGTTATCGGCGGCCTCCCAATCTAATGCAAGCACGGCACGCCCGACATATCCGGCGACATTATCCACAAAAAAATCAGCTTCAGCAACCGCATCATTGCCCATTGCATAATGATACACGCCTATGCTCTTGCCGCTGTCCACTGCACGACCAAGTTGATAATTAGCGGCCTGATTAACGCCATTGACTAAACAGACATTATTAAAACCGCCAACACCCCAAGTCGTACCGGCCACAACAAAATCAGCATCGAGCACATACGTATCGATATCACACTGCCAATTGCTCACGTCAAAACCGCGCATATCCGCGTTTGCAGAGGGCACAAAAACCAACGACAACACGCATACGCACGCCAATATGCTACGCCATATTCGTTTCATCAACATTATCACCCTCCTTATCATTCTTAAGCAAGGCTATAAGCTCTTCGGTCAAAACATTGTTTTTCGTCATCAAATTGTTAAAATCGCGGAACGTCGTGGCAATAAACCACGCCATCCCACAACACGCGACAATCGGAAAACCAACACTACCCACAAGGGCAGCGATAGAACTCATATCCATATGCATATACCTCACACAAAAAGGCCACAACATGCCAAACGGCATGTCATGACCTAATATATCACACTAACAATAACGATAACGATTCTCAACAAACGTGGCCTATCCGGGAATTGAACCCAGCCCGCACATCTTATAAGAATGCCGCTCTAACCACTGAGCTAATAGGCCAAACAACACCCTATCACACACCCGTATCATTCCACAAATTCAACCGCATTAAAGCAATATCATCAGCATAATGCGCCATCACAAAATCAAACAAACCCACACAATCAGAATCACGCCCAGTATCATAATGCCCCACACGCATACGATGTATACGACGTGCCCCCTTAACCATGCTACCACCTATATAAAAACGCTTACAACCATTACAACAATGATAATCCATCACACTCATGCCTCCTACCATAACCAAGAAACATCACACCACATCTCCCCACAGTCAAACAATTCAAAGGGTATAAATACATCGTATCATCAACATCAACAAAACACTGCACAAAATCACTTTCACATGCACCCTCATCAAGCAAACGACGAACACAATAATAATTCATAAAACTATATTTACCCATTGTTCAAGCCTTTTTTGTTTGTTGTTTTTTCAGTGCCATTATTAATAATTACAGCGTATCAAACGAACGTAACACCGTTGAACCCACAATTTGAGTACGCACACTCATAGGCCAATCAACAAACCGGCGTGTCATAACAAAATCATGCGCGGCGAGATAACAAAGCATCATTTCAGCGGCTTCAACACAAACCCAATAACATGCATCAAGCCCACAATCAGCAAGATAATTCTCAAATACACGCTTACAAAATTGCTTGTTAATCATTTTACTTTTTCCTTTCACTCGAAAGTTGTTTTTTTTTGTTGACACCTCAAATATAGCACACACCAAAACACGACACGCCGACACGGCACGTTTTTTCCATTCCATTTTTCGCTAGCACACGACACGCAACACGTCAAACTTGCACGGCGTGTCTCAGACCCACACCGCCTTAATGGGAACCATTCTCAATATGGAGTGTCTATCCGC